>Ga0196887_1000266_pt1 | contig 25998 bp, 14 predicted proteins | sample VirMetDEL_Mar_31_FD_169094 | JGI IMG/M metagenome (GOLD analysis project Ga0196887, IMG submission 169094) | Aqueous microbial communities from the Delaware River and Bay under freshwater to marine salinity gradient to study organic matter... | ecosystem: Environmental > Aquatic > Marine >... | reverse complement strand
CAAGCTTTACGTCACTGCCCATGTCTGCTTTCCAACGTTCTGTTACGTTCTCCTGGAAGCGCACCTCTGCATCTATTACGCGCTGAGCCTCCTCGGAGTCAACACTATCATCCTTGTCTATCAGGTTCTTAACCACGCCTAGCGCACCACTATCTGGTAGTAAATCACCTACCACGCCTAATACATTTGGTGCCTTGCTTGCTAACCAAGCTCCTAGCTTTGTGTCTTTAATCTTCTTTTTATCACTCATCTGTTCCTATTGCTTTTCTTATTTTATCCATTGGGATTATCCCTTCTGGTTTTGGATCTACATATTGACCCCTTAAGTCGTAGTATGCTTTGTTAAATTGCATAACTATTTTACGTTCAATTTCTTGAATTTGATATGTTGCGTTGCTTCTATCTATAAAATCTTCTATATCTCTTACTTGCTTTCTTGCATCCCACACCTCCTTAAGTGCTTTATCCGCCATCTTAAGTTGACGCTTAAGTTCTTGCACGCCTGTGAAATCTAAATTCCCTGGAGTTTCTTTCCCTTTGCGTAATTCTTTATCATATTGTTCTATATTTTTTCTGTTTTCTTCAAACAAATCAAAGTCGTAGAAACGAGACGGTCCCCCATATATTGTCTTGAGTACAGGAACATCAGAGAATTTGATTATAGGTCTGTCCTCTTTAGGTGTGCTAAGTAGGTTGTCTACAAATTCTTCGTTGGTTCCCGATGCTGCCAGTTTGTTGTATTTTCTTCTAGCCACCTCGTATCCCGCTCTACCCATACCTGCTGATTCTTCAACAAAATCTCCTGCCCCTCCCCAGTAGGACTGCGCAATGTAGTACCATGGGTCTGCGTTAAATTCAATCGTCCCATCTATATTCTCTGTGCCCCCTGTCATTTCACTTAGTGCCGTGGTAGCTTGTCGTACTACCTCTGGTGATCTAAACGACAATGTTGATGCAGGTTTTTCTGTACCATATGGCGACTGCTCTTTAGTTACTGGGGTTCCAAAATATGTTTCGTTGAAGGCAAAAGCATCTGTTGGCGCCTTAAGCACGGTAGGTAGAACTCCCTTCATAATAGAACCGCCTAATGTTTCTGAATGTCCAAAAGCTATTGGTGAGAATGAGCTGTGTCCTGATAAAGCCATAAACATTGCAGCATCATCTACATCCCTTTGACCCGCGGCAGCTTCTGCAAGCATCGTACCCAAAACATTAAACATATTATATCCATACCCTAATGGAACTGAGATATAGTCTTTACCATTAACCATTATGTTAAATCCACGCTCTTTTTTATATTCAGGTATTTTATTGTAAACTAACTCATCGTCTTCATCCCTATCCGAGAGAGCTATATTTACCATGGTCTGCATAGCGGAAACAAGTACAGACGCAGCAGCTAGTTTCTGTGCGCCGCTAATCCTAGTTTTCCATTCAGGCGTTTCATCGGGATTGTTTGGAAGATCTTCTAATGACTCTTCATGTGTTTTTTCTGGTGGAGCTGAAACAGCCTCACCTTGCTGGAATGTTCTACCAAATCTTGTCATACCCTGTACAGAAGCGTTAAAGAACAGGTACATACTATTTAGCGCTGGGGTTAACTCTCCCGATTTGTTAAAGTTTATCGTTATGTTTTTAGATAGCTGTGCTGCTCTTTGCTTTGTTACCCCTGCCTTTCTTGCTTCTATATATGAGGATAACCTAATGCTATTCTCAAACGACTCATTCATAGCGGCTATATATTCAAAAAATTGTTTTGGCTTACTAAACGCAAACTCTGCCCCCCTTTTTAAACCGCTTTTTGTTTCAGCCTGAGCTCTCATACCTTCCATAACATTATTTATGGTTTCTGAGTACGAAAATCCTGTACGACCCCCTGCAGCCTCCCACTCATTAAGATACTCTCTCATCTCTTCACTCATCTCTCTACCAAACGCGCTCTCACTAAGAAGTGCTTTTAGCGTAGTAAATGACCCCTTAATAACATCTTTAGTAAACTTCTTAGAGTTTATACCATATCCCTGCATAATCCCACCCTCACGCTCAACTTCAGAAAGTACATTGAATATAGCTCCGTGGACATCCCTAAAATAGTTACCTACGAAGAAAGCGGGATTGTATTGTGTAAATGAGTTACGCATAAAACCCATTAACCCTGTCATTTTTTTAGCAACAAAACCCAACCTCTCTGCTGTTTCTCCGTTGAGAGCCTGTGCATAATCTTTTTTCTTGAAGTATATGAAGTGTTGCTCCCCATTGATTCTAATAGGAACCATATTGGGTGACGCCTTCATCTCAAAAGCATTCATGCCAACCTGTTGACCAGTTTCATCAGTCTTCACGCGTGGATTTTTAGCAGAGTAAACACCCCACACTTTTTCATTAGGGTTGTTTTTAGTGAGGTTATATAATGACAACATCGCCTGATCCTTACGTGCCCGCTGTTTAACCATGGCGTTCTGCATGATTACGTTAGCTATAAGGTTTACACCTGTTTTGCTTGCCCTACCTTTTGCAGCTTTAGTTGTCTTACCATAGATGGCCATACCAGCACCGCCTGTTGGGTAATTGTTATTTTCATCATCTATCTCATCTGCGGCTAATCCGCTAAGAGGTACATAGTTTTTATATAATCCCTCGTATGTTTCTATCGTTGATGCTTTTTCTAAACCACCCTCAACCATTGTCTTACGTGTGTTAGCAGCAATATCATATACTAGCTTAGCCACAGCAACCATTTCTGGTGTCTCTAATTCATCTATTATATCCTCAGCCTCCTGCGTTGTTATACCTGACCCGTCAAGCATTTCAGGGCGTTTAGAATTGATGTATATATTACGTTCACCTGCGTGCTTGGCGTATAGATAATCTGAAACCTGCTCAGCCGTTAACCCTGATTCTTCCATAGTGGTGTTTATCCTTTCCAACTCCCCCTCTAATCTCTCAAGATCTGTCCTCACCATTCCGTACATAATGTCCATAGCCATCTCAAAGTCCTGAGACTGAGGTACTTTACTTCCGCGGAACTTCTCTACATCTTGTTGCAATAACATAACACCGCTAAACTTATCTTGGAGTTTAATAGCTAAGTGTTCTAAAGCTGCGCCGTACTTTGTTGGAGCTGACTGCTCCCAAGAGCTATTACCCTGCAGATATATTCTACCTGGTAGTCTACGAGATTTTAAACCAATTTCTTGAAATCCAGAAGTCCCTTGTCTTGCTTCCATTTGATAGAGCTCTCCATTTGGGATAGCGTTTTCAAAATTCCAAGTTGTAATATGTCCTGTCACCCCAAAATCGTATGCTATGTTTTTTGCTAGCTTTCGTGAAATCGAACCTGTCTCAGTGCGCTCTTTTATTGTCTCAGATATATCATCAGTCCTTCTCGTGTCTGCTACATTAACCATAGTCATGTTTACAACGGAACCAGTTTCTAGGTTCTTATACTCTGGTTGATTTACAGCATCTAAAAACTTCTCCCGTGAGGGGAAACCCTCTATTTGAGACATCCCTACTTCTGGTTTAAATATATGTGAAACAAAATCGCCTCTAAGCTTAAAGTTAGTAACTTCTGTTAGTCTCTTCATAGGAATTTTAGAAAAGAAATCTAAAAGATTTTTTAAACCTTTTTCATTTTCTATTTTTAATCCATATCCACTTGTGTCAATTCCTTCCATCCTATCCAACTCGTAAAACCCACTATACCTCTGGCCATTAGTTGTTGCTGCCATTGTAAACTTAGTTGTAGTATCGAGAGCTCTATTAAAAGCTATCTCTTCAGAAGAAGGAGAATATGAGTTTTCGAAAAAACCATTAAGTATTTCTATAGCTTTTTTCTTTTGTTTCGGGGCGTTGCTTAAGTAGTTTTTAAGAAGTGTATTTGCTACTAAAAACACTTGAGGGTTCTTTAGGCTGTTTTTTCTAGACAATAGAGCTAACCCTAATAGATATGGATTGTTGTTATTAGCTTCAAAAACGGTTTTTGCATACTTCTGAACGGTTCCTGCGGTTTCCATATCGGTGTTGTTATGAACAAGATTACCCCCATCGTAAGAAACCTGAGCGCTACCCAAAGGACCTCCCGCTAAAACAAAAGTAGACTTATAACGAGTTTTACCTACTTTATAAGATATAAAGTTTCTACCCGTGCGGGTTTGATCTACATTATGAAGACTATAATTAGCTTCAGAAAAACCAGCAAGTTTTAGAAGTCTTTTTAATTCGTCAAAGTTTTTAACCCTCCCAGATTTAATTGCACCGCTTAAAAATTCTTGAAAGTTTTTCTCTGTAGCTTCGCTAGAAAATAAAACATTTTCTTTGTTAAGGTCTACTCTACTAGAGGCAAGGCCTATATCGTCTGTTAGGTTTAAGTCTAATAAATCCCCTTCTAATGCCTCCCCAGCCTTAAGTCTATCCATTCTATCAGACGCATAGTCTAGATCTTCTTGAGAAGCTACACGTAGGTCAGGAATACGATTCTTGTACGCTTGAGACTCTTTAGGAAGCAGTTGCCATGCTGCTCCATACTCCTGAATTTCGTTGTTAAGTCTATCGGCCTTTTCTTCAAACGTTTCACTCATCCTCAACCCACTCATATTAAATACCTCTGGATATTTAGACGTATCAATATTTTCTGTCTTACCCCCTGCCATTTCAGCAAGTTCAGCCTGACCTAAATCAGATGCTATTAACGCTTCAACATTTGCTATACCTATAGTATAACTCTCAATATCTTTCTCTATCTGCTCCGTTGTACCCTCAGGCATTGCAATGCCAATTTCTTTTTGGATAGGTAGAAAATCATTAGCATTTGTATTCCAACCTATTTTTTTCTCAGAATCAAAGTGAATATCCGCCATATGCTGAGACAGCTTATCTCTTTCGCTTATCAACGCAGCTCTGTCTTTAGCAATCCTCTTTCTTTTCTTTATTTTTAAATCAGAGACGGTGGTTGGTAATGATCTAAACACAGGTTTACCATACCTTTCAACGATATTTGGTGAGTTTATGTCTACCCTCGTGTCACCGTCGTAGTAATGCAGATCAGATATAGCAACCCTCGCTTGACCATTACCAGTCTTACCAGCATACCAGTACTCAAGATGCGACTTGTTTTCTATTGGCTTAAACCAAGCTCTATCTTTTATTTCTCCGTCTCTATCTGTTTCAACAAATATAGGGGCATATACACCTCTTTTCTGTCCTATTACGTTCTGCGTATAGTATAAAGTAATTCCTCCTTGGCTAAAATCTATATCGGCTGGATCAACCCTTTTGCTTTTTAATAATCCTTCCGTGTCTTCTGTTTCTGCTACAGGGGTAACCGCTTCAGTTTGAGCCTCTTGAGCTGTTTCTCCCTCTTGTAGTTTTAATGCTCTTGCTCTCTCTGAAAACTTAAGAGCTAGCATAATTACATCATCCTCTCTACTGAAATCAAGATCACCTTTATATCCAAAATCCATAAGAAGTTTCTTACCCCAATTCTTGAACCCCATATCGGAGTCTTTAAGAGACACACCCTGAACATTGTATGAAAAATTACCATCTTTGCCTCTTCTTACAAATTCACCACGAGCAATAGCTTCCATAAAATTATTTACAAGCTCTTTGTTTACAACCTGCTTGCCTCTTTCTGTATCTCCCAAACCCTCTGCCCTAAGTGTAAACTCAACAATCTGTTGAATTTTTGGATCTTTCATCTCTGTTATCTGCTGAGCCATAGCATTAAGGAAGTTTTCACCCTGCGCTTTTTGTTCTTTTACATAGTCAGCATACGTCTCCCCTTCTTTCTTTCCCTCCATGTCATTCCATGACTCCTCGGACATAAGAAGCTCACCATTTATAAATCTCTCAAAAGCTAAGTGTCCATACTCATGTGTAAGAACTCTACTTATATCTGCCCCCTCACCAACAAAAACATGAAGCTCCTTACCTTTTTTCTTCACCATGTTGCCTTCATTATCAATAAGGCTGTCCTTTTCCGTTTCAAGATAAAGACCTTCAACACCCTCAGAAATTCTGCCTATAGACTCTAATGTGCTGTGTGTTATAATTTCAAGGTCTGGGTTTTCTTTTATTATGTTTTCAAATTGCTCAATAACCTGGTTTGATAAACCCAAATCTTTTAATGAAGCTTTTGTTTCCTCAGAAATCTCGACACTTAAACTCCTTCTTTCTAGATTGTTATTTTTATCTCTTGACTCTAAATCGAGAGGATTTTGAGTTCTATCGACTGCTTGCTCTTGTGTGTCTAACCCGCTTGTACTAAATCCTTGAGACATAAGATTATTCTTAAGCATAAGCTGGAACATCTTCAATCTACCTCTGTGTAATTTTCTTTGGTTAATTGCATCCTTACGTTGCTCTGGGGTTAACTTTGCTCCCTTTTTACCAAAGTAACTACTCATCCATTCTTTTGGTAATAACCTCCCCCTCTGGTCAATAGGTCTACCAGATTCGTCTAATCTAACCTCCATGCTTAACGCGTCGTGCATTTTCATTAGGTTGCTATCAACAATCATTGCAGTTAAGAAAGCATTATTTGCTGGATCTTCGCCAGCCTCTGCAACTAATTCACTAACACTACTCCTATCTCCCTCAAATTTCTCCATCAACTCATTTACCCTGATAACCTTGTCTTTATTTTCTTCTTTACCCCATATACCCGCATGCTGTAGTGGGGACATTCCTGGGGTAAGCCCCATATCTTTTAGATTTTTTCTAATCTCTGTCCATTCGCTTTTAGTTAATCCCTGCTGCCAATCGTTACCCACTTGATTAAGTAAAGACTGTCTAGATTTTTGATCAAACGTGGCCCTATCTAACGACCTGTGATACATTGCTGCCGTGTTTTGTGCGGCTCTTATTCCTGAACTAAAAAATATACCACCATGTCCACCTATTCTACCCTGCAAATTAGCCTCATCCCAGTTAGCCCAGTGATCAAAATCAAGTCCCAAGGCTGCTCTTTCGTTTGCTTTTTGCCAATACCCTGTAATAGTTTCTTCAAACCTCTCTTCACCATATCCAATAGCAGAAGCAAAGGCGGTGCCAACAACCATGTCTTGCAGCGTTTTACTTACTTGTGATCTAAAGCTACGTTCTGTAAATTTTACTGTTTTACCACTAAGATTAACTCCAGAAAATTTATTGTATAAACTTGATTTACCTCCTAACTTACCAATACCTAGAGCTTTACCTAATATTAAATTACCAGTTAGCTCACCCGCAAATTCACCAAATCCATGAGAAAACCCATACCATGTTTTTTCATTATCTGTAAGTTTTCCAAATAATCGGTCATTACTTAATACATCATCATAGTATACAGATCCTGCAACTCCACCCATCAGTGTAGACTGAAAAGCAAAACCCCCATACAAACCAGTAAGCGCATAAGCTGGTATAGACATGGCTTGCGTCATTAGGGATAAAGGCATAGACCTCCAAGATGGCATAGCAATCTCTGTCCTATATGCTAATTTTCTCGCCTTAGTAAGCGCATTAGACTCAAGGTCTGTTATGTGACTTCTGTTAAAAAATACGCTTTCACCACCCGCATCAAGTACTTCCTCACCAACTGCTATCTGGGTTATCTCCTTTGATAGATCACGCATATTATTAGATAACTGCCTCTCATATTTAATTGCCTTTTCATCAGCTATCTTTTGAGAAAATGCTATTTCTTTTGTAAACTGATTTCCACGTGCCGTCGTTACAGGTCCTAAAACTGAATGCATTGCAGCATCTACCATAAACCTCCTGGCTTTTGCTCTAAACTTTGAAATCCCCCGAAGCGCATCGTACCAACCCATCTCCATATTTACACCTAGCTGACTCCAGTATTCATCTCTATCTGTCGATTTACCAACTTTAATATTACCTGATGGATCTAAAAATGGTCTAATAGCTATAACGCCTTCCTGTTGAGTGTCTCCAAATAATTCTTTAGAAAGCTCTAAGAATTTTGGATCTTTTATAGAGTCATTAAAAACCCTCGTCTCTAGCAACTCTAAATACTCCTCGTATGTGTCACCTTTCTTAGCATCATTTAATTTTTCCCATTGCTCTCTAGGTAGTGCAATATTTTTTATTATAAGACTATCTATTGCAGCACCACCGTATATTTTCATTTGCAACGCCATACCCTCCTCCGTCAATTCACCCGCTTCAGATAAACCCTTAAGACGGCCATATTCAGCTCTCTCCTCTAAAGAAGCACCGCCTCTTCTAAAACCTTTAGCTTCTATTTCTTTTATTCTTTGTTTATAATTCTCCACATCGGAGTTGCTGTTTACAAGCACCTCATTACGAACCTGATCTAAAAAAGATTCTACTGTTAAATTACCAAAAACATCCTGAAACTCAACATTAGCCCTATTGCTCTGGCCATCAAGAGAAGATAGATTAACAGGGAGTCTCTCTTTACTAAGCTTTATTTCTGAAAGATCGTATTCGTTGTTAAAGGTTGTTCCTATCGTATTAGGGTCAGCTTCCCTAAAAAACCTACCAAGATTTTTACCATTCTCCGCCTGCCTGACATTAAAGTTTTCTATTTGAGAATCATAAAGACTTTTAAGCTCTGCTACCTTTTCTTCTGACGCGCCAATAGGCATCATAGGAACAACAGGTTGAAATTCTGGTTTTTTTAAACCATATAAATCCTGTAAACTATCTGGTATCGCGTCTAACGATCTAGACGTAAGTTCAGGGGTTTCCCCTTGAAGGTTAGCTTTATACCCTTCGGGAAGTATACCCGAATCGGTGCTCTGTAGTACCGACGGTAATGTATAGTCCGATAAACTCCCTAGCAAATCCGATACCTCCTCCGATTCTGGCGGATCGAACTCTGGCACGACGCCTCCGTTTGCCATCGAAACCTTTTTTGGCTTTTCTTTTAAAAAAAAAAGTTTGCTTCTCGCTTAATAGATCGTCGATGAACTGCGCATCGGTTTGTGAAAGTTTACTCTTCGACATATACGTTATTTTTTACAAATATACGGAATTAAGGGGTAGGCATGGACGCAAAGATCTGCGCTTCACTATCATTAAAGCTCTTTAGTATCTCCATACCTTTCTTCAGTGCCTCTCTTTTCTGACCCTCATCTACTCCAGCGGCATACCCTATACTCGCTATTATACTTTGGTACTCCTCATTTATAGCTCCATCCTCAGTGTACGCCTTAACTACTATAGGTACAACGGATTTAACATTTTTTGTTTTTCCCTCTTCTGGTGTAACGCCTGGGAGATCTTGTAGGTATGGGTTTACTTCGTCCGTAAACTCTTCTAAATACATCTCCGCACGTACAAATAGGTTTCGTGAACCGCTTTCATCTACAGCCACACCGAGTACTCTATATTGATTGCTAACCTCATTTGCCCTTGGATCTGCATCGCTAGTTGGCACGTATGAACTTTCTATCATTATGCTTGATTTACCCACACCAGCCTTAGGTACCATAAGTGTTGTAATTCCTTTACCAAAATCTTCATCTCCTTCAAATCCCATTGCTGGTCCACCGAATACACCCGATTGTGGGGAGGCGGTTATTGATGGGTCCTGGAAGTCAGCTAGGTTAAACTGAGCAGTAGATGGGAATACCTTCGGTCCATCGTCATCGTCACCTTTATCTGGCGTCTCAAGAAGATTACCCTCAAGGAACCGCATAGTTTCATCTATATACTCACGCAAATCCATAGGTATATACCCTTCCTGCTCTCCATTTTTAACCTGATCGGTCTGAAGTATAGATTCAGACATATCCTCCCCGTAGTTTTCGTTAAACTGTGTACGTGCCGTAGCCACAACCGATGGGTTATTTAGAGAGGCAGCCGTAACCCAGCCTCTTAACTCTGCTTTTTTCTCATCAAGGGATGCATAATCCGTGGTATTCTTTTTTAATCTGTTTGCACCTGCGGAAAAATCTTTAGAAAATGCACCAGGGAATAAGTTATCATATGGGGCTACCGTGGGTGAGAAATACTCTTTAGATCCGCGTGTTGGGGAGAGCTGTACTGGTCCAAATTGATCCGCACCGCTTTCATCCTTTAATCTAGTTCCATTTATATCAACGTAATACCCAAATGCATCGCCCGTGGCTGGATCTATCTCCAATGAGTTAGGGTCTATACCTGAGTTATTCCACTGTGAGTTCTTGTAATTCAAGGAGTTAACGTTATCCCCAAGTCTTAAGGTCTTATCCGTCCACTTCTTTGTCCCGCTTACATACGACTCTAATGTTTCTTTCTCCGTGGCGGTATTGTTTTGATGGTACTCTAGCTCGTCAAATCTATTTGATAGATCGTTAACATCGTTAATAAACTCTCCACGCTGACTCCCTGTGTAATAGAAGTTATTTATCCTGTCGGCCAACCAATCTCTTTTAGCTCCAAACACCTCTTTGTCAATATCCGAAAACTTAGATACATCAAAACCAAGCAGTTGCTTCTGTTGCGCGTCCAATACTTTACGCTGGTCTTTCTGTGCACGTAGTTCCTGTGCAAACCTGGACTGCTGTTGCTGCTGAACAATATTTAATTGCTCATTAACAACGTCAGAAAAACTCTGCCTCGGTAGCTTAGGTTTTAAGTGATCGTAATATTTATTTTCCATTTTTAATCAAATTGAGGTCCGTCAATAAAGCGAACCGCCTCATACAGAGCCATTAAGTCTGCTCTGCTTGGATCTTTTTTTCTTTTTATTTTGTCGTATGCCTTCTCCATACCCTTTGCCTGTTTTGGGTTGAGGACAAACTCACCACCCGTCATGCGGATGCCAGTGTCTTCTAAGCCATTTGCCGTTTGAGCAAACCCAAGTATCTCATTCTCACCAGTTTGAAACTCTCCATCCCCGTTATCGTGATTAAATGCCCCTGGGGTTGCCTGTACAGCACCTCCTTGGGCATAATCAGTAAGAGGATTTCCGTCTAAACCTCCAGTTGACCCAAGGTTTGTAGGGCTGTAACCCATAATATTTTGGAGAGCAGAATTGCTGCTAGGCACCTGAGGTAAAAGAGGTGAGTTATTAGGTCCTCCCAACGAGCTGAGATCGTTAGTTAAATCGTTGGCGTTGTAAAATGATCTTTCAAGACCGCTGTTAAAGTCAACCCCTTGTGTGTTGTCTGCGAATTGTACGCCCTTTTTTCCACTAAACAATCCCTTTACAGCGTCTACCCCACCAGAAGAAAGAAACTGAGTAGCACCACGAGCTAAATTACTAAAACCACCCTGCTTCTGCTGCTGAGCCGCTAAACTCTGGTTTTGCGCCATCTCTAATGCTCTCTGGTTCTCGTCGTAATCCATACCAAGATTTTGCATCTGCCTCTGGTAATCGCTCATAGCATCTTGATGTGCATATCCAAGACCTTCTCTAAACGCCCCTTGCTGTTCCGCTCTTGCTCTTGCGTCTTTCTGCGCCTCAGCCTCTGTAAGGGCTCTTTGTATCTTAGCTGGGTCTGCCCCCGCATCCATAGCCATCTTCGCTGCAGCGAGCTCTGAAGAGTCCTCCTGGGGTTTTCCCGCACCAAGTATAGTTGCGTTACGTACGGCGGCGGCCTGATTCTCTGGGCTCATTATATTCGGGGCCTCAATATTCCTCATCTGGTCCCTGATTGCATCAGCCTCAGCACCAAATCTCTCTATATCACCTTCAGCCTGTCTCTGACCCGCACCACCGCTTATAGTATCCGCTATACCAGCTATACCTGATATAACGCCTTGTTGACGTCTTTGCTTAGCGAGAACCTCAGGGTTTAGCTGAGACTGCATCCCACTTTGTATTAAGTCTTCTAAAAATCCCATTGTGTTACAAATTTAGTGAATTTATCCTAAACTACCGTCAAGCTTTGTCCTTTCATAATCCACATTAATTGCAAAAAGTTCAAAAGCCTCAGAAGAATCGGGTAAAGTTAGTTTTATTCCAGCGTACGGACCTCGCATAGTGTCTCCGTCCTGTACGGGGTTAGTCATCATATATACAGGTACTGTAGGTGAACTGTCAGATAGAGAATTCACAAAACCTTCGGCTAGATTCTCTACGATATAATCGGCTAGAGAAAATGGATTAACACTATTAACTTGTATGCTGTTTGTTCCTTCATTGTATCCAGTAGCCGTAAGCCCAAAAAGAGGGAATCCATCCGAGGCATAAATATATTGAGTAGCCCAAGTAGATTGATTCTCAGCCACCCCCCCCATATACACATTTTTTAGCTCACTCCCAAAAAATAAAAAAGAGTTAGACGAAACGGGTAGCGCAACATCTGGGATGTTTATTAAGGGAATATCCCAGCTATCGTTCTCGTTAAAAGAAGTTGGAGCTATTTGATCAACATTCACAACCCCTACAAAAGTTAAATTAGAGGTAGAGTTTATTGCAGACCTAGGCATGGAACTATATTGATTACCCTCCTTCTCTACGAATGCACCAAAATCACCTGTCTGTAGTGCGTTAGTGTTTCTATCTTTGTTTGTATATGCCGATCCTGTCCAGCCGCTAGTGCTGCTTTCTATAGACAGAGCTTTAAATATTTTAACGGAAGAGGGGTTTTGATTGGACACAACCTCTAGTGTAGAGGGCTCCGAGGGTAAATCATAAAAACTATTGTATGTTAAATTTTCATCATGTTTCCAAACCATCCTAGTGTCCCCTAAACTATCCGCACCCCCCGTTATATTACTTGATAGAAAATCATTATCCATAGTTATATAACACGTCGGGGCAAAAGAATACCTAGCCTTCCATACATTTGCTTTTGTTGAAAAAGCTATTGTGGTTCCGTTATATAACATCGCTTTATTATCGGGTTAAGTTTGCGTCAGTTGGTACTTTGTCGTCCTCTTTATCCTCATCAGGATCGATGGTGCAACTTATAGGTGTGTGACCCTCAGGGAAATAGGTGTTTAAGAAAGTATCTATATTGTTATTGAAGAAAACCCCTACTGATGAATTAAACACCCCCCAGAATTCTTGATCTGACATACTGTTGTAAGCGCTAAGCACGGTTATATAAGAAACACCGCCTCTTTCATTCCATAATCTAGGGTAGTCGCAGAAATTTAAGTCAGGAGTATCGTCAACATCACCGTAAACACAACTACCGTCATCAACCGTAGCTTCAGGGTTGTAATTTGTAGCCACCGAGTCCATACACCCTAATACGTCGTATTTACAACTTCCGTCGTCTGTCATAGCATCTGGGTTGTAATTTGAAGCATTAGGATCTGTACAGCCACTCAAGGAGTAGACACAGCTACCATCGTCATACACTGCATTTTCGTTATAATTATCTGCATCAGGACTCATGCAACCTCCAATCCAGCAACTACCGTCATCTTTCGTGGCGTTAGGGTTATATCCTGGGTTGTCAGGATCTGTACAACCAAGAACTTCAGCGTAAATTTCACATGAACCATCATCTATAGTAGCTTTAGCGTCATAGTTAGGGGCATATGGATCCATACACCCTGGTATGTCATCCGCTTCATTAAAAGCAGGTTGTAAAGGGAAACTAACCCCAGATTTCAAATCATAGGTAATTGGGTCTAGGACGGTTATAAGATATTCATTTTTTTCAGGATCGTAACCCCCTACTACGCGAACATCCGCCCCGTTTACTGCAGAACTTTCTATAGCGTTTTTAAATAAATCCCTAAAGTAAGACTTCATGTTGTTTGCCGAAATAACATTCACTCCATTCGTTCCAGACACTTTATATACCTCCCCTAATGATTTATTTGCAAAATATGCCGCGTTGTCTATACTAACCACCGACTCGGGGTTACCATCTGCTCCAGCCCTACCCGCATAATATCTAGGTGTGTTAAGGAATTTGCTTGAGGCTATAAGGCTGGACTCACCCGAAACGTCTGATATGATACTTCTGTCTATAGGAATATGCCCTGTTTTATTCTTTTGTATGAAGAGGCAGTTCTCATCGTGGTTTGCAAGGTAGTTAATAGGACCGCTTTTTAAGTCAAGGTCTTGATCTATCGGTATGGAGCGATTAAAGGACGAATAAGAGACTTTACTAGCATTTGTGACATCTCGGTCCGAATGTATCACACTAGCCTCTTTATGAGCTTCCTGTGCGTCGTGCTTGATTATATTAGGGCGTCCTATAGACAACCCATCTGATTTGAATAAATCGGTACCAGCGGGAGACTCTATATAGTAACTCTTGAAATTAGATTCTGAAGCTCGAAACTCATCAAAATCAGTTTCTACGTTATCCGTAACAGTTTCAATGATTATATCCTCATAACCAACAAGCCCACCATCAACAAGGTTAGTGTCAAATTCTCGGAAGTTTACCGCAGCGGATCTAAAATACACATCTCCTTCGGTTAATAATATTTCATTTTGCTCATGCACAAGCTCGTTATCAGCGTTAAACACGGTTTTATAGGTATCCCCTATCTCGTAATATAGTCTATCCTCGGAATCCAACTCCTTAACAGGGGAGTAAATCTCAATAAGGCAGTTGTTTTTCCAATTATGCACCCCGTCCCTTACGTTTTGGTATCTAAATCCGTTAGCCGCATCGTTATTTTTTATAACTAAAAACAATCCTTGGCGGTTTTCTGGTACTATAAGCTCCTCGTTTTCGTAGTAAGACAAAGGGTTATCATCAGAATTATCTAAAGAAACTACCCCTGACACCTCAAAGTCATAGTTTTGTGGATAAACTCTATCTGGTACGGGGCCTCCCCCTGGAGGAAGCATATATGAGATGACCTTTAACCTGTCTCCATCCTGCGGGGTATACAACACCATACTCCCCTCTTGAGAGCGAGCCCCCCAAGCGCTAGAGTAAGATATAGGATGCCCCTGTAGGTAGTTTAAAGAAACATAGATTCTAGATGGGTCACCACTAGCCGACTCGCCTTCTGCTACAAACGCTCCGCCAGCAGAGTACTGGATAAAGTCCGAGACACTTGTGTTTTTGGAGTATACTATTTTGTAGTTGTGAGCCCATAAAGGTGGGTCGTGGAGCAGGTTCAGCTGTATATGTGCCGAACCTTTCTTATCCCCCCTGCTTGAATTGGAGTACCCTTCTACATATACGCTGTCTAAATGATTCACGTATCCATGTCGGCCTCTCTGGTCGTAATATACAATACCAAACTCGTGCGTAGCGGAAGATTTAAAGGACATATGCCCCTCCTGTTCTCCACTAATAAAAGATGATTCAGTGTTCCCTTCGATAGCTGAATGTGTAAGAGAAAAATCTACACTTCCGAAATAATCATGTGGTGGTGGTGTTTGGGTTTCGCCGCCAATTAAACCATCATCAACCATCGAAGCTAGGGTGTCTTCATCACCTGTGTTCCCAGTATAATATTGCGGATTAAAAAACGGTGTAGAATCAATCTGGCCATTTGTTATCAACCCCTGACTATCTGTAAATGCTTGAGGCGATGTAGGTTTAATTACTTGTGGCCATGGATATGAAGTTCTTAGCCAATTTTTAGGTATAGATGTATTGTCATTAAGCGTATTTCCTTGGCCATTTGACCACACAAGAGGCATAGTGGTTGTAAAATCTCTTACTTCGGGGAAAGCTTGAGGGTTTGCCCCGTCGGAACTTTCTCCGACAACGGGGTTCATTTGTATAGACCCTGTAAAAAAAGGACCGCTTACAACATATTTCTCACGCCAAAGATTTTGGATATTTCCACCATTATCATTATCTTGATCGTCTGGATCATAGTCTACAGTTAATCCAAGAGATGCTGCCACTGCGGAATTTCCCGTACCTAAAGGAGTGGTTCCAATCCAATCCTCCCCGCCTGGCAGTTCTGACCCCCCAACAAAAGCTGGATATATTGTTCCCTCCCAGTAACCAGAGCCACGCCCTAACTCTACTTGACTTCCGTCATACCCGAAATCTACGCGCGCGGCAATAGAACCATACTTAGAGTTGTCATATTTATCATATGCGGAATTACCTCCAGCTACAGACCCGCCTGGACCTCCCTCCCCATCCATTATAGAAAACTGGAAGCTGTTTTGATTTATCCTAGGTATATAATGCCCACTTTCGGAAAAATTCTCGGAAGGTTTAAATAGCGGGTTTCCGCTGCTGCTTATATCTAAATATCCACAAAAACCTTGATTAACTCTTCTTTCTCCAGAAGCGTCACCCCCCTCTGTGCTGTAACCCTGACTTTCGTGATCGTAAGTAAATTTACAGGTAAAATGTTTCTTAATTACAAAGGATGATAAGCTTTCATAAAAAAGAGGGGATGGTAGTCTAAACTTATGCTGTACGCTGTCGATCCAAGTGCCTTCATTCTCACCATTTTCTGTTGCGTCAATAACACTTTCGGTTAGAAAAGCTCCAAAAAAATCAGGATTTTGAATCGTAGAGGGGTGTATAGCCCACCAAGGAGACGTCGGATCTAATCGTTTAAAACAGGTCATTACATCGTCCTGCTCAACGTCTATTTTAGATACAGCTAATCTAAGGTGTTTTCTGCTACCACTATGTAAACTTGAATCTACCAGCTCTAGATGAAAATCTACCTCCGCTCTGTTTATTATAAAATATCCAAACGGGACAACCTCATCCCTCTCTAGACCAAAACCCTCCTGAACCTCACTTGTAGTGTTCTCTGGCCTTGTGTTTGCGTCTCCAATCTGACCCACACCACATATAAGGTAACTTAAATCATCACCAACTTTAATTTTTTTAAAATCAAAATCTTGATTAAAAGGATCATCCGCGTTATACCCTAAACCAAGATCATAAGCTTCTTTATCAATCCTAACTGTATTTTGTACATCGTCAGAGTTCGTGTCTATATCTATCCAGTTAGCCCACGTAAAAATACCGCCTCCACCATTACTTACAGCAGTCCCGTCTGCCCCAGCTAAAGCCTCGGTAACAGTTTCTTCTACAAGTTTTTTCCCATCAAATTCTATATCTAAAGTAAGCTTAAACTTTACCTTAAAATGTAAAGGCATAGTCTTTAGGATCAAAGGATTCCCTGCGCTAGTTCCGTACCTAGCGTTGTTACCATTAAGGAGTATTGGGGGGTTGTCGCCATCTTCAAGGTTTGTTACCCTCCATTTAGGTACACTAGCATCCACGAAGTCGCTAATTCCATTTCTCCCCACCCCAAAGTTTTGACCAAAGAATGGGTCTCCTTTTGCTCTTAAAAACCTCCCACCACTATCGTTTTGGTTTTTCCAACTATCTTGTTGACCTGTATTCCCACCAACTCCCTTTTCTTGTAGATCCGCAGGGGAGTTCGCGTGTGTGTTATTTGCCCCTGTGTTACTATTGCTCTCCCCATTTTCGTAGTAAAAGTTGTTTTCAGTTGTTAACGGCCAATGCCTATACCCTACCGCGTTAGAACTGTACTTACCCATCTGCCTAGACTGATGATAAGACCCATACTCACTTCTAGTTTCGTCCGCCTGGTATATGTGAAAATTGCTGTCTGGGGTGTAATCTAAAGAGATTATAATAATCGTGCCTGCGGATATACTCGCGGGAACTTGAGTTGTATCTATCTGAAAACCAACACATTTATTGTCCCCATAATTTGAAGGCTCTATAGAGGGATTGGCGCGTAAAGTTAAATCAAGAAAATCCTGTGGTCGATCATTGTATATAACGGTTGAGGTAGATTTAGTTACTACATTGTCATACCCCTCGAGGTAATTTCCATATACGAGGCGGTTCGATATTGCAGTCTGGGCCTGAGCTTTACGTGGTAAATTATCAAAGGTTTTATCAACCTCTTTAGGGGAAACACCCGAGGCTACTCTATCGTTATAAAATTTATATTCTCTAGAAGGTAGATTCCAATTTGCTGTATCTGCATCCGAGGTTGTGCTAACCTCATCTATCTCAAAAAAATTTGAGGTGTTACCATACCTAGCCAATATTCTAATTTTCTTTATTTCACTACCTACTAATGGTATAGTTAAAGTACATAGATTATGACTTAGAAGGTTTGACATTTGAGCCGCCCCACGATGGATTACAGATGGAGGGAACGCTATTACAGAATAAGCCGAGATTGCACTCTCCACCCCATCTTCATATATGTTTTGGTATGCAAACTGAAATCCAGGTGAAGTAGCAAAGTTATTCGTTGGCTTTAGCGGGTCTGGTGAAAACTCAAAGGTTATCCTGTTTAAGGGCACCTTAGGGCACGCACAGATAAAGTCAGCAACATTGTAAGCAGAGTAACCACTAAGAGCATCATCTTTCTCTAACAAGGCTCTATAGACGTTTATCTTCCTTGGTTCATTTTTGTGGTCCGTAAAGTACAATAGGATGTCCTTTTCAAAATCTACTTTAAGCTCTGTGCCTTCAAGATAATCTGCTATATCATCATGCTTTTCAAACTCATTTGTGTTGGTATACACTATATCCCCCTTAACAAACCCATGCTGTGGAAAGTTAAATTGTGTCGAGGTAAATATTTTCCTCAAAGAGTTAGGAATTCCCATCCCAACTGTTTTTGACGTAGGCAATTTCCCATATTTATCATACGCCCAGACACCGTGGTCATTTGGGTCCTGACTCCAAACAAAAAAATAGCTTATCTGAGTTTTCCCATCTGTAACACTACCTATAACCTTAAGCGCGGAATCTAAAGAAATTGGTTCATCGTTTGATTGACCGTATTCTACATTAACGTTACCTTTTATATTCTTTAAGACACCTAAGTTACCCTCAGCATCTGTATTATCGTCCGTAATAAATAGATTAAGGGCGTCTATCATACTCGTCTTAGGGACAAGCCTGTGGTCTGAACTTTTATCCAGAGCCCTTGGGGTAATTTTATCTATCATTAGAACTTGGGTGCCTGCATGAAGTTTTTGCGTATAGTTTTAAGAGCTTCAGATTTACTAAAGTTACTTAGTCTAGAATTCGCCTTCCTTCTTTCGTTATAGTACTCAGAACGAGCCCTTCCTTTTTCGTTAGCGGGTACGCTTGCTTTACGTTCACACAACTTGTAATATATATAACATCTTAACGCTTCCTCTGCATATACATGCACTTCTGGGTCCGTAGCTCTAGCTTCGTCAGCTACATACTCCATAACTAACTGTGTGAAGTTACTGTTAGATGCTATTTCTATTCTGTTTTGATCTAGATTTATTCTAAACTCACCTGGGGCAGAACCGCCTCCTACACCATACAAACGCCCAGTACCTCCTTGGAAAATATAGTTTTCAAAAATAAACGCATTGAAATTGTCAGCGTCTGAGCTAGAGGTAGATGTTTTGTCGTCCTGTCGGTCTTTAATTATGTTAGCCTCTATATCTAATGGGTTGTCCTCGCTATCGTTAGTTTCATTTGTCACCGTCCCGCTAGAGTCCACTTCATACTTTTGTGAGTAGTTAAGGTTCCCGTTGTGATTTAGGGCGCGGATAATTCCATCCTCCCCAATAATACCTAGTTTACTTACATCTACGTAGTCGTCTGGTAAAGTTACCGTATTGTTAGATTCAATATCAAGTTTAATAGAACGTATCTTCTTGCCTATATCAAACCCTATCTCACGTATACCCCGAAGAGCTAAGTTTCTTATTGCAACATCCGACGCGTTAGATACATAGTCGTCATGGTCTAAGGTGATTATAAAATCACGTACAACCTGACTAAGTTTTACTTTGTTCATACTCATTATTCAGAAGCTTCTTCTCGTGAGGCAAAAGACAAGATGTTTGGATCCCGTAAACGAACCCCAAGCAATTTAGCCATCTCTGATACTAATTCAGGTATACAATGGCTGGGTAGCATAAAATCTCTGGATGCTGTAGTTTGAAAAACTTGCATTCCACCAGTGGTGGATACAGCATACGTAGGTGGGAGAGCACTGGTGTTTTTTGTCCCGAACTCCCACGAAGTAGGGGTTTTATAGTATGTTAAACTTATGCGATTTACGCTAGCGGGGAAAACCTCTATATTCTCCGAGACCAAAGCTACAGGGAAGTCCATAGTAGGGGTAGAAAGATTGCTCCCTAGGATATAATTTGCCTTTTCAATGTCGTACAAAATTTCACACGAAGTAATATTAGTTCCGCTAGTAACAACACCATTTTCTATATCGTCATATATGCTTATTGAGATAATCTTAGATAGATCCAATGGTTTAAAAAATACATTCTCCGAAGAAGGTATAGTAGCTTTTTTTACAAAATAAGACAAGTCCTCTTGCTTCTGCTTGCGGACCGATTTATCCCGCCCTAATTCAAACCCCTGTCTGGATAACTTCTTAGCATCCACGAGTTCTGTAAAAAACTCATTATATACATTCATTTGGGCCACCATGGCTAGAGAATTAAACACCTGTGGTGTAATAAATCCCTTCTGCTCTTTATTGGTTAAATCCCTAAGAGTATTATATACTTGCTGTACGCTAGCCATACAACAAATATACAAAAAAGAAAAGCCGCCATAATAGGCGGCTCCCTTTCATTATATCATGAGTTTATCCCAGTCTATCTAACCTTTCTTCAATAGTTGATAGAGCAGAGGATCCCTTCTCAGTAAGGCAAAACCTTACCATAACGTCCATAGCATCCATACCTGCAGGTACGGAGACAATAAGTTTATTAGAATCAAACCAATAGCAACCGTCAGATTTAAGATTGAGTATCTGGTAATCTTTAGCTTGTTGTATACTCGATCTAACCTGAACCTGCACCGAATCAAACGATTGGATAAACTCCTCCGTGCGCTTCTTCGCAACGTTCAATAAGTTATATCGTATCTCACTGACAGGTGTGTTGATGTTTATACCGAAGTATAAAGCAATAGGTAGAAGCTCATTTACGTCTTTATCCCGAACCATAGTGACCGCCTCCGAAAGAAGAAACTCTCTCTTAAGCTCTTTCTCCGCATCTTGCTTTTTATCGACCTGTTTAAAGATTTTCCCCCCATTGCTTATATTCATAGGGTGTAGATCCATAAACTTACGTAAATTAGGTTTATCCTTAGGTACGAATAGTTTACCCTCTCTAAACGCTACCGTCTCCTTGCGGGCGTTATCTCCCTGCTCATCCGCCCATATAGAGGGCTCGTTAGGACAATATCGCATTTCACGTACAGTATCTTTATCACTATCATATACGGTAATTCCCTTTTGTGGGAGCATATATACTATCCCTGCGTTCTTTGGAATTTCGTATTCCGCGTGGTAAAGGACTGTCTCTTTGCGCTTTAGAGCGCGTTTTTTAGTAGGCGGTGCCTTCACAACTGGCGGGGCAACTTTGGTTTGAGCTTTTGGGCGCTCAGGGGCCGCTTTGACTTTCTGTGTCATAATAAATTAAATTAAAAATTATATAAATTAAAAAGGTCCGTTGCTAGCGTAGCCGCCGCATTGGTACCTATGTCTTTCTCAATAACGCCAAACCTTGCGAGAGAACCATTAAAGCTTTTGCCTCTTCCAGTCGTAGTTACAATTCCCCCACCAGACCCTATCTGTTCAATAAGAAGCTCTCCGTCGGTCATACCATCAAGGGAGGTTATCTTACCGTCAATAGTGTCATATTTGCTAAACCCAGGTATAAATCCAACTAAATCCCCTGTACGGCTATGTAGGTACATGTTAAAGTTTTTATCTCTACGTATAACAAATACGTGGCATGTTTCACCCGTATCTATGTCAATATAGTTTTCAGGGAAATTGTATGCTACTGTGCCTTTTTCAGTGCCCCCTGTAGACACAGAGGCTGGCTCTCCTGTCCTCCCATCGTGCCTTACCTTAAACGTGCTTAGCTTACCCTCAGCTTTATCTATACCACCGCTTGCATCATACACAGCGTTACCAAAACACATCCCCATAGTGTCTCCGCTATCGTCACCATATATTACGCCGAGGGAATCATCGTCAGTGTTAGGTCTAAAGCACATATATATTGTGTAAGCTCCGCTCACCTTATAGGCGTTTGGTACAACAAAATAATCATCCAGGGCTATATTAGCGCTTGTTTTTGCTAGACCTCTTGCAGCACTTAAGCCAGTTATATTGAGGGGATCCCCCACGTTGGCTGCAATACTATACGTACTGCCTCCTGTCCCTGCGTTATCCCAAGCCGTTATCTCGTCAGCGTTACTATATTTAGCTAATCCTTCGTGGTTGAAATCTAGAGAGGGTTTATTGTCCCCAAAGTATATCTCCCCTATAACGTCTGTAAATATTTTTTGTGGATCCCCTTTGCTTATCTCCCCAGAAGCCATAATGGTGGGGTTTACAGACACTTTAGCAATGACATCATCAATACCGTTTACTATAGCTTTATTAAACGTAGAACTTTGATTTGCCGCATCGAACTTCATAACCTGGGTTATGGTCTTTGAGGTTATAAATTTAGTTATATCGTCTATAAGTTCTATCTCTTTTCCTGATATACAAGAGACCTGTATGTTGGTTTTTTCTACCGCCTCCCCAGATAACAAAGACGTGTACTCATATAAACTGGTGTTATTAAACGTAAGCGAGACAGAGCCTTTTGTGGCTGTTATAAAAGCTAAGTTTTCTACAGGGATGACAATTACGGCCAACCCTATACCTGAATCAGAAGCTTTTACGCTCGATTCATTTACCTCACCTCTTATAAATTCAAAAAATTTCATTATGCATCAAGGGTTATTGCACACGAGACTATACTTGAATGTAAAAATAAACTATTTACATCATCGCAAACGACAATAGTTGGGGTGGTCCCGAGGCTTATCTCATCACTTATAGCTTTCATAACCGCCTTTTCGGTATCCGCAGTAATAGCCAGCGTTACGACGTCATGGCTTTCGGCCTGGCCATGCCCTAGAGATCCAGGTGCAAAAACAAGCACAAGCGTAGCGTCTGTGGTTACGGTCATAGCGATGAGGTTATCGGCGGGATATGTGGCTGCGTCATCAGCTGCATCTATAAACTGCAAGAATTTTTTCATTGTATTAAATTTACAACGCAAATATACAACAAATAAAAAAGGCCCCGAAGGGCCTTTCTCGTAGTAGATTGTTACTGATTACTGATCAGCAAATGGTGTTTCGATTGTTCCGTCACCGAATAGGTGAGCTTCTACAAACCATGTAGCACCAGGACCGCCGTTGATACAAGTAAATTCAAGCACGTTGATAATGCCTGAGTCACCTGTAATTCCAGCTCCTTTACCACCTGTAGTACCTCCGTTAAGGTTTAACTCAGAGTTTGAGTTTCCATCTGGAACCCACAGCTGTGGAACTGCTGCGTCTGCTGTAACAACAGCATACCCGCTAAGGTAATGTGTGTTACCCTCCGTCTTAATTGTTAAGGCTGTTGTCTCTTCTTCAGCTACAACAAACTTGTATTTTGATCCGACCATATCCTGAGACACGGTTGGTAGTATAACTATTAATGCTGCATCATCAATTAAGAATACTGTTCCTGCTTCAGCAGCAGTAAGTGTTCTTGTGCCATCTCCGTCGTCTGTAATTACCTCTGACTTAGTGTAATTTACTGAAGGGCTAACCAATGATTGAACATTAAGTTTACTTAAAACTAATTCATCCATATTTTCTAATTTTTGTTTTTTTTGTTTTTAAAAAGTTAAGTGTAAAGAGGGCCGAAGCCCAATTTACGTTTTAGTTGTTACGACGCCTCCGTTATGGTGATGTCGGTTCCAAAGTCAACAACGCTTGAAATTGAGTCATTGAGATTATTATCACCTATGTTGATAAAAGCTTGACCTCCATAATTGATCTCATTAACGAGTTCTTTCATAAAAGTTCTAGCCTCACCAGAGGTAATAGTAATAACAATTAAGTCGCTGTCAACCGCAACATTGTTTTGAAGGTGCAATCTAATAGTAGTTGCATTGTGTTCGTAAATAGCCTTAAGGCCTGAAGCGGGATATGTTCTAGCTTCGTCTTGAGTTGCATCTGTAGCAGTATTAACATACAGAAATTTTTTAGATAAATCCATAATTTATATTTTTTTTTGTATGTTATTAAGCTGTAGTTGTTGGTATAGCACCACATGAAGTTATATCAGAGTGAAGGAACTCTGCAGCAATATCATCTACAATGACAATAAGTGCTTGACCTCCAGTTCTAATTTCTTCAGCAACTGCTTTCATTACCTCTCTGCCTTTATTGTCATTTATAACAACAGGTATGTTAAACTCTCCTAATCCATCATCTCCTGTAGCGGAATTGATAAAATTAAAGTCTAAAGCAGTACCTGCGCCATCAATGTGCATATGAGACAATTCACGAGCTGGCAGACAAATTGAATCATCTGCCGCTGTTTTGAATACTAAGTATTTTTCCATAATATTTTCTATCTTTTATAGGTCGTTAAACCTAGTTAATATTATTATCCTTTGATCATTACGTGCTGGTTAGCTGCGCGAGTGCAAAGAGCGATCTCAGAGCGGTAGTGGAAGACAGCGTTGTCTGTTCCTACATCTCCGTTGTTAGTATGACCCAATATGCTACCAGTTACCCAGTGCTCCATCTCACGGTTGTACCCGTTAGCCTCCTTGTAGTACATAGCTAAGGCTGGTGCCTTCATTCCGCTACGTGCGTCAGTAACTTGTGACAAAGGAATCATAGCCCCCTGTACGTAGTTAGATGCACCTAAAAGAGTAGGATCGTTCAATAGCTTCCAATCGTGCTTGTGGAATGTGTATCCTCCACGAGTGAAAGACTTGAATCCAAGCTTTACAGCCATATCAGCTGAGTTATTGAATGCTCCGAACTGCCCTGGTAAACCAGCAGTCACTCCTGTAGAGATACCTGATGCTAACATATCGTCGATAGCTAGGTCTTGCTTTCTGTTTACGTACATAGCGTACTCAGATGGCGCACCTTGCTTATCAAGCTCCATGATGATATCATCAAACTCAGAGAATGAGTCAAGCGGGTTAGCGTTAGCGTTGCTTACTTGAATTCCACGATCCTCGATAGCCGCGAAGTAACCTTCAGATCCAGCAATATCATTAGCAAGACCTGCTCCTGCAGTACCTGAATGCTGCTGTCCTAAAAGCATCATCATCTCACGACGATCCTCAAAACGAGCGCGAGCCTCTTGCTCACCCTTCATAAACCAACGGTACTCACCACCACCTACATTTACCCAACCAATGTTAGTTGCTTGTGATCCATTAACCTCGTAACGATCCTTAACGATCATGAATGGGTTAGCGTATCTACGAGCTCCAGCATCGTCAAATGCAGTAGGCTGATTAGTTCCCTGAGCGTACATGTTTCCTAGCTTAATCCATTCCCCACCTACAAGGTCAAGGTCTGAAGCTATAGTTACTGCTGATCCGTCAAGTTTAACCATCACAACGTCAACCGCTGAGCCTGTTCCAAATCCACCAGACTTTACAATCCAGCGAGTGCCAGTAGAGCTATCCATAATAACGTCATTTACTTGTACGTTAGATGTAAAGCTGTCATCTCCAGCTGCTACAGTAATAGAAGTTGTATTATCTGTAACGTTAGCAATTACATAAGTGTAAGACTTATGACGTCTTCCCATCTCCCACCAGTCAATCTGGTCAGATGATCCGCCGCTATTTATTGCCCCTGTTAGTTTAAGAAATCCAGTGATACCTTGATCACCGTATGTCTCAACGAGGTTAGGCATTACCTCATCTTTAGTTGTTTTTATAAGAGTGTCTACAGTTGTGTACGATTCAGGTGTAATCCTGAATGCCGCAGCATTTGCTCCTGTAGCTCCATCTATAAGAGGCAAGCCGTTTGCTACGCCTGTTCCTCTACTTGATCCTAATGTTGCCATTGTTTCTTAGTTTTTTGTTTTAAATGTTAAATGTCATCTTTGAGGAGTTGTTCCTCATGATGTCTTTCACTTGCTCTGCAAGTGGGTTATTAGATTGATTAGAGTTTGTTCCCTGATTTGGGGAAGCGGTAGATACGTTAGCCGCTTTATCCACTAAACCTCTTTGACCATCACCCATACCTTGTTTGTAAGCTGCGCTTACGATCTGGTCGATATTGTCAATAACGGCTCTGTGTG
>Ga0196887_1000264_pt1 | contig 26058 bp, 30 predicted proteins | sample VirMetDEL_Mar_31_FD_169094 | JGI IMG/M metagenome (GOLD analysis project Ga0196887, IMG submission 169094) | Aqueous microbial communities from the Delaware River and Bay under freshwater to marine salinity gradient to study organic matter... | ecosystem: Environmental > Aquatic > Marine >... | reverse complement strand
CTATATAAGAGACCCCCCACCCTTATTTAGAATTGCATATGCAAAAAATTTTTTGTACTGTACAGAATGGATTCCAACACAGCAGGACGCGCAGGCGAGTTTTATATCGCTTATGTGCTAGAAAAGAACGGCATCGAGTGCCACCATGTTGACCTAAAGGGCACAGACCTGTGGTGTCAGCTAGAGAATGGTAAGATGTTTACCGTGCAGGTGAAATCGGCGACGACTCCCTTTCGCAGAAAAGATTCCCGAGTAAAGGGCGGACTGTCTAGATGGGTGTACGGATTCTGCCTTACTACCGCCAAGAAAGCGGACTTCACTATATACTTGGCGCTCGACCAAGAGCGATTCATAGTAGAGACCGCAGAGCAGGTAGGTAAAAGAAAGTCTAAACAAATATCACCAAAGACGTTTACGACCGTCAGACAGGCGGAAGGTATCGAGTTACTTAAAGGGTTCTTCTAAAGCGATGGCGATAAGGCCAAGAAAGACTACTAGGCAAGCAGACAGGATAAATACAGATTCAAACACAGGGTACTCCAGTGGATTATAGTTAGGCTAAAAATGGAGCGGCATTATACTTCTTCCGCTTTGTATGTGCATTATATTAGTTATCAGATATGAGCGGAAATGATACATAATGATGCTTCCTATACCATAAATGGTATGCCGTGGTTTATATAGTTACCTTTTTAGGGAGTATTGCGCCTTATAGTGACCGTTTCTTAAACCTACATGTATACAAAACCCTCTTTTCTATGCACATCCCTCCTTTATACCTCCTATGCCAGACATATGCTTGTTTCCGAAAAACAAGTATGCTATAAAGACCCTTCCGGTTTAACAACCTGCGACTCCAATATGACGATACAAGTAGATCCAGAGCTGGGAGTCCCAGTTCCTGCGAAGAAATCCCGTATGGATGCGCAAAAACGCATCGCAGCGGCAGCAGCTACAGCCGAAGAGCTGGAGCAATATGGCCTAGACCTAGAGCCAAACAAAGAAGACCAAGACATCGCGGCCAAAATAACGGTTGCGTACGCTGACGACCCCGAAAAGACCTCTAAACAGGTCACAGAATCCCGTACCGCAGAGCTAACACCCGCCTCTTTGGTACTTACGAACAACATTTTAAAAGAATTTGGCCAGAGTGTTGTGCAGTCCGCAACACATGTACGCCATCTAGTCACGAACAAGCTACTTTTAGAGACGGAGAACCCCGATCCGAAGGTAAGACTGCGTGCATTAGAGCTATTAGGTAAGATTTCGGACGTAGGACTGTTCGCTGAGAAGACCGAAGTCACTGTAACCCACCAGACGAGCGATGAATTGAAGCAAAAACTACGCCAAAAGCTCGAAAAGCTGGTGAATCCACCCCAAACACACGCCGAACCTATTGATGTAGTAGAAATATCCGGGGAAGTTATAGATGTAGACGCTGAGATGGGGTTATTTGACGATGACTAAGACATACATACATGTGAATCAGCATAAAATACGTGCGAACCTCAAGAATGGGACGAATGAGCCGGTAATTACCGTAAAAACAGGTAAAGAGAACCGGTATTGTCGGTCTGTGACTATAAATGGCCCCTCTGAAGTACTCCAAAGCACAACAGATAAGCCGATTTTGAGTTGTGGAGCGCGTGTAGTGATGGTAACCGAGTCGGATGTGACCATCCATGAGTGAAACTTTCTCGGAAGACGAGATCCAGCACATGTTGGACAACTTAGACTCGTTCAATGATGATGAAGTTGTAGAAATACACAAATTAGTGGACGCAATCGCGGATAAAGCCGATATAAAGGCCGCATATGACGATTTAATCGCCTTTTGTCAGCATATGATGCCCGATTTTATCGTTGGTAAGCACCATAGAATACTCGCAGACATGCTAATGTCTATAGAAAGAGGGGATAAAGACCGTGTATGCGTAAATATACCCCCTAGACACGGTAAATCGCAGCTTGTATCCATCTTTTTCCCCGCATGGTACCTAGGCCGTAATCCCGATAAAAAGGTGATGATGGTGTCGCATACGACTGATTTAGCAGTAGATTTCGGTCGAAAAGTACGAAATTTGATCTCTGACGCCGCTTTTAAGGCTATTTTCCCTACTGTGGCCCTCGCAAAGGACTCTAAGTCGGCTGGTAGGTGGAATACTAGCGCTGGAGGCGAATATTACGCATGTGGTGTTGGTTCGGCACTAGCGGGTCGTGGTGCCCACTTATTACTCGTAGATGACCCACATTCGGAGCAGGACGTCATTAATGGCAATTTTGTCGTGTTTGAGAAGGCGTATGAGTGGTATACGTTCGGTGCTCGTACCCGATTGATGCCCGGAGGCTCTGTAGCGATTATCCAGACTAGATGGCATATGGACGATCTGACGGGGCGTGTGGTCAAGGATATGGCTAATAACCCTAAATCTGACCAATTTGACGTTGTAGAGTTCCCCGCGATCCTAGAAATAGAGGATGATACGGGTGAAATCGTTGAAAAACCCCTTTGGCCTGAGTTTTTTGGTCTAGAAGCCTTAGAGCGTACCAAAGCGTCGATGCCGGTGTTCCAGTGGAACGCTCAGTATCAGCAACAACCGACCGCCGAAGAAGCCGCTATAGTGAAGCGGGAGTGGTGGAATATATGGGATTCTGACTCCGCTCCCATGTGCGAATACATTATAATGACACTCGATGCCGCAGCCGAAAAACACAACCGTGCCGACTTTACTGCATTAACTACGTGGGGGGTCTTCCTTAATGAGGAGACTTCAGCGTATAATATTATCTTGCTAAATAGTATAAAGAAGCGTATGGAGTTCCATGAGTTGAAGGAAATGGCCTTCCAAGAGTACGAAGATTGGGAACCTGATGCGTTTATTGTAGAGAAAAAGAGTTCTGGCGTAGCTTTGTACCAAGAAATGCGTCGGATGGGCCTTCCAGTGTCCGAATACACCCCTCATAGAGGGTCTGGAGACAAATTAGCCCGACTAAACGCTGTTTCCGACATTGTACAGTCTGGGCTATGTTGGGTACCCCCTACACGATGGGGCGAAGAAGTAATTGAAGAAATCGCTGGATTTCCGTTTATGAGCCATGATGACTTGGTGGATACTACGGTTATGGCACTAATGAGGTTCCGGCAGGGTGGATTTATCCGTTTACCCTCCGATGAGCCAGAAGACGAACAATATTTTAAGTCGAACCGTAGGGTTGGCTACTACTAAAGGTAAAGAGAATGGCTATCGAGAAAAGTATATACACTGCTCCACAGGGTATCGAGAGCGAGCTAGAGGGGGAAGACATTGAGCAAGAGCTTGAGATTGAGATCGTTGACCCCGCAATGGTTACACTTGACGATGGTTCAGTAGAAATTACCATTATCCCCGGAGAAGAGATGGGAGAAGGTGGGTTTGACTCTAATCTAGCAGAAGAGCTAGAGGAAGGGGAGCTACAGGAGCTATCTGACGACCTGTTGGGGCTTGTAGACGCAGACCAAGATAGCCGTAAAGAATGGGCAGACGCCTATGTAAAAGGGCTAGATGTACTAGGATTTAAGACAGAAGAGCGTACTACTCCTTGGGAAGGCGCTTGTGGCGTGACTTCTACGGTATTAGCGGAAGCAGCTATCCGATTCCAAGCAGAGACTATGAGTGAGACATTCCCTGCCGCTGGCCCCGTAAAGGTCAAAATTCTCGGTATGGAGAGTAAAGAGAAGATTGAAGCTGCTGAACGTGTAAAAGCGGACATGAATTATGAGCTTACAGAGCGTATGGTTGAGTACCGTTCTGAGCACGAAAGAATGCTATATAGCCTAGGACTCGCAGGATCGGCGTTTAAGAAGGTTTACTTCGATCCTAATATGGGGCGACAGTGTGCGCTCTATATCCCCGCAGAAGACGTTATAGTGCCGTATGGCGCATCTAACATTGAGACTGCCGAACGTGTTTGCCATATAATGCGCAAAACCAAGAACGAAATCCGCAAGCTCCAAGTAAGTGGGTTTTATAGGGATATAGAGCTAGGTGACCCTGTATCATTCCACACGGACATCGAAGAAGCTAAAGCAGACGACGGCGGGTTCACTCTGTCTGACGATAGCCGGTACACCTTATATGAGATCCACGCTGACCTAATTATTGACGGTTCTGGCGACTCTGAAGAAGATGACATTGCTAAGCCTTACGTAGTTACTATTGAGCGCGGTACAGGAGAAGTTTTATCCATCCGTCGTAATTACGACCAAGGTGACCCCCTAACCCTCAAACGTCAACACTTCGTACACTACGTATATGTGCCCGGATTTGGCTTCTACGGCCTTGGGCTGATCCACATTATAGGTGGGTACGCTAAAGCAGGAACGTCGATTATACGGCAATTGGTGGACTCTGGTACGCTTTCTAACCTACCGGGTGGCTTGAAGTCTCGTGGCTTACGTATCAAAGGTGACGACTCCCCAATCGAGCCGGGTGAGTTTAAAGACGTAGATGTGCCATCAGGTAGCATCCGCGACAACATTATGACTCTTCCTTATAAAGAGCCTAGCCAGACCCTGCTAGCCCTACTAGATAAGATTACTAATGAAGGCCGCAGATTAGGCGCTATCGCAGATATGAATATCTCTGACATGTCAGCCAATGCCCCTGTGGGCACTACGCTAGCCCTGTTGGAGCGTACGCTGAAGCCTATGGCAGCAGTACAAGCACGAGTTCACTTCGCTATGAAGCTAGAGTTTAAGATGCTCAAAGCTATCATGGCAGAAGAAGCCCCCACTGAGTACGCCTACGAGCCTGCTAGAGGCGAAGTAACAGCGCGTGCGTCAGACTACGCTATGGTGGACGTAATCCCTGTAAGCGACCCTAACAGCTCTACAATGGCCCAACGCGTTGTACAGTATCAGGCAGCCCTACAGATGGCGGAGAAGACCCCGCAGATTTACGACCTACCACAGTTGCACCGTCAGATGCTTGAAGTTTTGGGCATCAAGAACGCGGACAAACTAGTACCTACGGATGATGACATTAACTTGACTGATCCTGTAAGCGAAAACATGAACGCCCTAACAGGTAAGCCTATCAAAGCGTTCATCGAACAAGACCACGAAGCGCATATCGCTACGCACACTGCGTTTATGCAAGACCCAATGGTTATGCAGTCTATCGGTCAGAACCCACAGGCAAAGCAGATTATGGCGTCGTTACAGGCACATATCGCTGAGCACGTAGCGTTCAGATACCGTAAGCAGTTAGAAGACAAACTAGGCGTTACATTGCCTAAGCCGAACGAAGAGCTACCCCCAGAGATCGAACTACAGCTATCTAGACTCCAAGCTAACGCTGGCGGTCAGGTTTCGCAAGAGCATAAAGCGCAGGCCGCACAAGCCCAAGCGCAGCAGCAACAGCAAGACCCAATCATCCAGATGCAGCAGCAGGAGCTACAGATTAAGCAGTCAGAAGTACAACGCAAGGGTCAGAAAGACCAGACCGATGCGCAAATCAAAATGCAAGAGCTGCAACTCAAGGCTCAAGCACAGCAGTCCGATGCTCAGATGGATCAGGCTGAACTCCAGCTCAAGCAACAAGAGCTGCAAATCGACGCCCAGAAAGCGGGCGCAAAACTAGCCGCCGATAGGAAGATCCAAAACACCAAACTTGATTTAGAGTTAGGTAAGGTCAAGCTGGAGGCGAATAAAAAACCTAAGGAATAACTATGACTACCGTCTTTGACGTGCTAAATAAACAAATCGCGGAGCAAATATCCGCAGCAGAAGAACATCTTGGTGGAGGCGCATGTGATGACTATGCGCAATACCGAGAAGTAGTTGGCTTGATTCGAGGTCTGAAAGTCAGCTTATCTTACGTAAATGACCTTTCGCAAAACTTTATGGAGCAAGATGATGACTAGAGAAGTAGCTAATGTACCTACACCAGTAGGATACAGGGTACTTATTGAGTTACCAGAAGTAGATGATACCTATGGGGATAGTGGGATTATTAAGTCCTCAAAAGAACAACGCCACGAGATGATCCTGTCTATTAGCGGAAAAGTGGTCGATATGGGTGAAGGTGCCTATAGCGACAAAGACCGCTTCCCGTCAGGAGCTTGGTGCAAAGTAGGTGATCATGTAGTTTTCCGTGCCAATACCGGCACGCGTTTTAAGATCGGTGAAAAAGAGTATCGTTTGATGAACGACGACTCAATCGAAGCCGTAGTAGACGACCCCCGTGAATTAACACGAGCAGCTTAAAGGAGCAGATTATGGGTTTCCAACCAGTAGAGTACTCGTTACCGCACGAAAAAGATGAAGAGATTGAGATTGAATCTTCCAGTGCCGAAGAGTTAAAAGCAAATAAGAAAGAAGAAGAGTCTGAAATTGAGATTGAAGTAGTAGACGATACCCCCAAAAAGGATCGTAAACGTAAGGCATCCGCGCCTCCCGAAGAAGTAACTGAGGACGAGTTAGAAAGCTACTCTGAAAAAGTGCGTAACCGTATTAAGCACTTCAGTAAAGGCTACCATGATGAACGCCGAGCAAAAGAAGGAGCTATGCGCGAGCGTGAAGAACTGGAGCGTGTAGCGCAACAGCTTGTTGATGAGAACAAAAACCTCAAAGGTACCGTTAGTAAGAACCAAGGCGTATTACTTGAGCAGGCTAAAAAACAAGCAGCTTTAGAGACTATGGCAGCTAAACGCGCATACAAGAACGCGTATGAAGCAGGAGACGCGGATAAACTGTTAGACGCGCAAGAGAAGCTAAATGCAGCGAACTTAAAGTCAGACAAAGTAAAGAATTTTAGACCGAGTACTTTACAAGACGATGAAAATAGTGTAAAACTGCCGCAAAGAACCAAGAAAGATGACCGCGCCGCAGGTTGGGCAGAGGAAAACAGTTGGTTTAACCAAGACAAAGCCATGACTGGCTACGCTTTGGGAGTACACGAAGAGCTAGTAGCTGACGGTGTAAGTCCCACAAGTGATGAATACTACGAGACTATTGATGCTCGTATGCAGAAAGTGTTTCCAGATAAATTTGAAGACACTTATGAGGAAGAACCAAAATCTAGACGTAAGTCAAATGTGGTTGCCCCCGCGTCGCGGAGCACGGCCCCTAAAAAGGTCACACTAACGCAAACACAAGTGGCTATCGCCAAGAAGTTGGGAGTTCCCCTAGAACTATACGCCAAAAAGGTTGCTGAAGAGATGAGGAAAGTATAATGGCTGAGAATAGAATTAACCGTGAAACCACGACCCGTGAAAAAGAAGTACGTAAAACTGCATGGCAACGTCCAGAGGTTCTACCTTCTCCATACCCACAAGAGGGGTATGTATTTCGTTGGGTTCGTACGAGCATGACCGGGCAAGTTGACGCCATGAATGTATCCTCAAAAATCCGCGAAGGTTGGGAACCTGTCAAAGCGTCGGATCACCCAGAAATCACACTTGTATCTGTTGAGAACGAACGGTTCAAAGATAATGTAGTGGTAGGCGGGCTAATGCTTTGTAAGGCACCACAGGAAATGGTTGATGAGCGCAATGACTACTATAGACAACAGTCGACCGCACAAATCAAATCTGTGGACAATAACCTCATGCGAGAAAATGATCCAAGAATGCCGCTCTTCAACGATCGGAAATCAAAGGTTACCTTTGGTAAAGGGTAACTAAACTAAATTATATAAGGTAAATAATAATGGCTACTACAGCTACTCCATACGGGCTAGTTCCCGTAAAGAAGGCTGACGGAACTCCCTACGCGGGCGCCCGTGAGTCCTTTTTGATTAAAGCCGCTAGTTACAACGTAAACATCGGTTACGGCTCAGTCGTAATTTTAAAAGATGGTTTTGTTCAGCTATCGGTTGATACAGGTTCCGCTAACGACGCTAACAATTTTGCTGGTGTTGCTAACGGCGGTGCTTTGGGTGTATTCGTTGGTTGTGAATACGTAAACAGCGAAGGTCAGTTGATCTTCTCTCAGTACTTCCCTGCTAACACTGCTGACGCTACTGCGTACGTTGTGACTGATCCGGGTGTTACTTTCCAAGCTCAGTGTGATGCCTCTGTCGCTCAAACTGCTCTTGGGCAGAACACGTTCTTTGCATCTACTCCTGATACGGATGATGTTAATACTACTACTGGTAAGTCTACTCTGGCTCTTGACGCGACTTCTAAAGATACTACCGCTGGATTTAAGATTGTTGGTTTCAGCACTCGTGCTGGGCAATCTGCTGTTGGCGATCTTTACACAGACGTCCTCGTTAAGTTCAACAATTCATACCACGCATTCGCCAACGGCGATGTAACGTCATAACAGGAGAAATAACTAATGGCTATTTCAAGAAGTCAATTACTGAAAGAACTGCTACCCGGCCTGAACGCGTTGTTCGGTTTAGAGTACGCAAAATATGGCGAAGAGCACAAAGAGATTTTCGAGACTGAAACCTCTGACCGTTCTTTTGAAGAAGAAACTAAGCTATCTGGCTTTGGCTCTGCACCCGTTAAAGGTGAAGGCTCTGCCATTGAGTATGATAACGCGCAAGAAGCATTCACTGCTCGTTACACTCACGAAACTGTAGCTATGGGTTTCGCCATCACTGAAGAAGCAATCGAAGATAACCTGTATGACTCTTTGTCATCTCGTTATACTAAGGCTCTTGCTCGTGCGATGGCTTACACTAAGCAGGTTAAAGGCGCTGACATTTTGAACAACGCTTTCGCTGCTACCACCACTTACGGGGACGGCCAGTCACTATGTTCTACTGGTCACCCGCTGGTTGGCGGTGGTACTAACTCTAACAAACCAGCCGTTGCTGCTGATCTTAACGAAACTTCTTTAGAAGCTGCTGTTATTCAGATCGCTGGCTGGACTGACGAGCGTGGTCTTCTGATCGCATCTAAGCCTAAGAAGCTAATCATCCCACCAAACCTGCAATTCGTTGCTACCCGTTTGTTGGAAACTGAAGGTCGCGTAGGTACTGCTGATAACGATCTCAACGCCATTAAGAGCAACGGTGTTGTACCCGGCGGATACACTATCAATCACTATCTGACTGATACAGATAACTGGTTCCTTACTACTGACGTACCTAACGGTCTGAAGCACTTCGTTCGTAGCCCAATGGCTACTTCTATGGACGGCGACTTCGACACTGGCAACAGCCGTTACAAGGCTCGTGAGCGCTATTCATTCGGCGTAAGTGATCCACTGGGCATCTTCGGATCTCCGGGCGCTTAATCGCGTAGTAATAAGTTGTACTAAGGGGGCTTCGGCCCCCTTTTTTATGTTTGACATAAAGCCACACACTGTGATATGTTTGTCTGTATCGGGAAACAATCCGGTGAATCTGACAGACCCGACTGACGACATGTAGACAGATTTGCCTTAACTCACATGTGAGAACTATTATGGCTTTAACTACATTTTCAGGCCCAGTAAAATCTAACAACGGTTTTATCGGTCAAGGTGCAGCGGATTTAACTGCTGACACTACCCTTACAGTAAATGCCCACGCTGGTCGTGTACTGACTACAAATGATGCAGATGGCAAGTTCACTCTGCCTACCATTACTTCCGACAACATCGGCTCTACTTTTACTTTCTACGTAGAAACTGCTGCTACTGACATGGACATCAAGACTGACGGCACTGACAAGTTCGTTGGTGGTCTCTTCACTGGCGTAAACGACAATGCCAATGGTAAGACCTTCATCTCTGGTGCATCTAACGATGTTATTACTATGAATGGCACTACCACAGGTGGTCTAGTAGGTTCTATGGTTACTGCCACTGCCATTGCTACTGCTAAGTATGTTGTATCTGGTGTTATCCTTGGTTCTGGTACTCTGGTTACTCCATTCGCAGACGCATAATAGGAGAACGCCATGAGCACTAGCTCTGATGTATTTACTGTACGTAAAAACGCCACGGGGGTTGTATTTGAAGGCCCAGCACGCTTACGTCAGGTGGAAATAAACACCTCTGCTTCTGGCACCCCAAGACTTACCTTTACAGATGGTAACGGAGGAGCTGTTCTGTTAGACCTAGATCTTACTAATAGTGATACTCACTCGGTAAACATCCCCGCAGACGGTATATTGTTTCGTGGCGGAGTGTACATCTCTACGTTTACTGCTCTCGAAGCCGTAACAACATTTTTATCCTAGGGAGAGTGATATGACTCAGAAAGTAGATGTTTCATCGGTACGTAGAACCACAAGTGGCATTGCTATCGCCGGCCCTGCGCGGTTACGGCAGTTAATGGTTAAGTCTGCCGGTAGTGGTACCCCCAGAATTAAGTTGACCGACGGTGACGGGGGGGAGGATCTATTGGATATTACCTTCACTACCGATGACGTACATTCGGTAAACATTCCGGGCAATGGCATACGATTTGAGAATGATGTATACGTACAGAACAAGGCTAATATATCCGCCATGGCGTTTTTCTGGAGCTAACACTATGCGTAATGATTTCGGAGTTTGTTATAAGCTAGCGAAAGGTGGGAAGGTCGGCACCGGTATGAAGGGGATGAGCCAGAAGAGCGGCGACAAACGTCCTACTAAATCCGGTGCGGGCATGACCGCTAAAGGTGTAGCGAAGTACCGAAAGAATAACCCCGGTAGCAAGTTAAAAACGGCTGTAACGGAAGATAAGCCTAAAGGAAAACGCGCATCTAGACGTAAGTCTTACTGCGCACGTTCCGCAGGGCAGATGAAGAAGTTCCCGAAAGCAGCAAAAGACCCTAACTCAAGATTAAGACAGGCGCGTAAGCGTTGGAAGTGTTAGGTGACAATTTCACGATCACAAATACCCAAAGAATTGGAGGGCGGTAAGATGCCTAATGTAGCTGGTAAAAAATTCCCATACACGAAAGAAGGTATGGCAGAGGCTGAAGAAGCCAAAAAGAAAATGCCTAAGATGATGAAAGGCGGAAAGATGCAAGCGTATGAGGAAGGTGGCGGTGTTATGCCTATGAAAGGGCAAGGCAACATGCCGCTTGATGATGAACAGGCTGCTGCGGCAATCGCAAACCTAAAGGAACAGAAATTGAATCCTAAGGCTAAGAAGAAAGCAATGCCTAAGAAACCGCCTAAGAAAGATCTGCCGCCTAAGATGAAACTACCTGAGCGTAAGAAAAAAGCTGGCGCTATGGGCGGCGAAATGGGTATGGGAGCAAACGCAGGTATGCCTAAGATGAAGAAAGGCGGCAAGGTTCGTGGTTACGGCAAAGCCCGTGGTGGTAAAGCCTGTAAGATGCGCTAATGCGTAGGTACTACAAGAAAGGCGGTACCGTAAAAGACTCATGCTATAAGAAGGTGAAGGCCAGCTACAAGGTCTTCCCTTCCGCGTATGCGTCTGGGGCTATCGCTAAGTGCCGTAAAAAGAAGGCGGGTAAGTAATGCGTAAAGACTACAAGTCGGGCGGCAAAGTCCGCAAAACCGAGAAGGGTGCATCCCTAAAGCGTTGGTTCAAGGAAGATTGGAAAGACGTAAAGACCGGTAAGGCTTGTGGTAGAAAGAAAGGCGATGGTAGGGGTACTCCTTACTGCCGCCCTTCTAAGCGTGTGTCTTCCAAGACGCCAAAGACCTCAGGTGAGATGTCTAGTGCGGAGAAGAAGAGTAAGATAGCCGAGAAGAAGCGGTTAGGGCAACCAGCAGGCAAGCCACGTAGAGTGTCAGCCGCCAAACGGAGGAAGTAATGCGTAGGTACTATAAAGAAGGCGGGTTGACTAAACGCGAAACGAAGACGCTGAAGAAACATTCTGTACACCACACTCCTAAGGTGTTAAAGCAGATCGCAGAGAAAGTAGAGGATGGACAAACCTTTACTCAGGCTCACAAAAACGCCCCCAAGAAAGGTAAGAAGTAATGGCTACATCAGGCACTACAGCATTTAACATGGATTTTACCGAGATCGCCGAAGAAGCGTGGGAGAGAGCTGGACGCGAGATGCGCTCTGGTTACGACCTACGTACTGCTCGTCGCTCTATGAATCTGCTTACCATTGAGTGGCAGAATCGCGGTATCAACATGTGGACTATCGAAGAAGGCACAGTAGCCCTAACTAGCGGCACCGCAACTGTAGACCTCCCTGCCGATACCATCGACCTACTAGAACATACCTTGCGTACCAATGCAGGGAACGCGACTACTCAGAACGATCTTAGCCTAACACGTATCAGTGTGAGTACTTACGCGACTATCCCAAACAAGTTGTCACAAGGTAGACCCATACAACTTATGATTAACCGGGGAGCAGAGAAACCTGTAGCTACAGTGTGGCCTGTACCCGATAAGGCTGGATACTCCATAAACTATTACCGTATGCGTAGGATACAAGATGCGGGGGCAGGGGTATTTACTGCGGACATGAACTTCCGCTTCTTCCCTTGTCTTGTGGCAGGACTAGCGTACTATATAGCGATGAAGGTGCCGGAGCTAGAGCCTAGACTATCTATGCTGAAAGCTGCGTACGACGAACAATTTACTCTGGCAGCTAACGAAGATAGAGAGAAGGCGTCAGTTAGGTTTGTACCTAGAATGGGGCACCCGTAATGGGGACTAAGTTTGCGGCAGGTAAGAAAGCATTTGGGTTCTGTGACCTATGCGCTTTTAGGTATAAACTAACGGAACTAAAAAGTTTAGTTAGAAAAGGCGTAGACACGAACATAAAAGCGTGTCCGTCGTGTTGGAATGGGGATCACCCCCAGAACAGACTAGGGGAGTTTCCAGTACACGACCCACAAGCGCTACGTAATCCTAGACCCGATCAGGGGTTGGATGCTAGCAGAGCACTACGGGAGTCTGGCTTTAATCCTGTGGGCTTTAGTGGGACTGCTTTTGGTGTACTGAATAACTTGCTAGTACTTAAACTAGAGCTTGGGAACGTAACGGTAGAGATTACATGACTTATAATGAATTAGTAGCCGCGATACAAGACACCACTGAGCAGACTTTTACAACTGCTCAGTTAGACCTGTTCATAACACAGACAGAAAATAAAATTTACGCGGTGGTAGACTCGGCGGGTTTGCGAAAGAAAGAGACTAAAACTCTGAGCGCGGGGGCGAATTTCTTTATCCTCCCGACGGATTATTTGTACATCTATAATGTATCTATTAGTGACCCGGCAAGTAACACGATTAGCCTCATAAGGAAGGACGAGTCATTTCTCAGAGAAGCGTACCCGTTTACCAGCGGGGATAATGAGGTAAGCGCACTAGCAAAATACTACGCAATATCAGACGCCGGAACCATTGCATCAGTAGCGCCAGTATTCAACAGCACCAGCGTACAGGTTACTATACACTACGCCGAACAGCCTCTTAGTATAACTAACCCTCAGTTTGACGATAGTACTAACGAAACGCAGTTATCACGTAAGTTCTCTAACGTACTACTTAACGGTGCTTTGGTAGAAGCCGCACGCTTTATGAAAGCGGAGCAGGATATTATTGCTAACTACGACAATATGTTTAATCAGAGTCTATCAGAGTATAAAATACAGCAAGAAGGTAAAAACAAACAAGACGCCTATCGTAATGGGCAGACAAGGGTACCGGTGCAATAATGGCTATTACACAATGTATTACAAATGTGGCTAAACAGTTCTTACTGGGTAATCCAGACGGACTATCCAGCGGGCCTGACTGGACTAGTTCTAGCAACTGGAGCATAGTGCTAATAGATGGCAGTGTCGATGTAGGCCCAACCACAACCAGCGTTAATAGTCCCGTTGGAGAGCTTGCCGCCACAGGTAACTACGCCCGCAAGGGCATAGCACTAACGACATCTAAGGACGCTACTACTGGCACTGTTATGGCAGACTTTGCGGATGCGGTATGGACTAGCGCTACGTTTACTGCGAGTGGAGCTATCGTAATCGCAGGATCTGGCGCTAACTACGCTATTGTAGTACTAGATTTTGGTGGCCCTAAGACAGTTTCTAATGGTACGTTTACTGTCAAGTTCCCCAATGCCGACATAAATAATGCTATAGTTAGACTAACTTAATCGAGATACTAAAATGGCAACAGCATATTCTACAATCCTAAAGCTCGGACTCCCTGTACAAGGGGAGCTAGACGGCACTTGGGGTGACGAAGTAAATAACAAAGTTACCAAAATGGTGGAAGAAGCCATTGCGGGCCGACAGGTGATAAACACTTGGTCAGGTAACTCTCACACGTTATCTATAGTTGAGGGCGCAGAGTCGGGGTCTAGAGCGGCTATCCTTACTTTGACGGATACTGGTACTAACTTGACCGGCGCGGCTACAGTTGTTTGTCCTGCAAACTCTAAGCTATTCGTTATGCAAAACTCTTCAGGCCAAGCAGCTACGTTAAAAACACCATCGGGCACTGGTATCAGTGTAGCCAACGGCGGCACCGCCCTTCTAGTATGTGATGGCACTAACGTAATAATCCCATCCACCACACTAGAAACCGTACTTGACGCAGGTAACAGCACCTCGGGTAAAGACATCGTGGTATCCGCTGGCGACGACGTTACTTTTAGTGACACTTCTAGAGCTATATTTGGTGGTGATAGTGACCTACAAATCTATCACGACGCTACCTCTGGTGACTCCATCATCCAAGAAACTGGTAGTGGAAACCTACTTATTAAGGCCATTGATATTGAGATGGGCACTGTTAGTGGCGCAAACAACTTCGTAATGGACGTAGACGGCGCTATCGACCTCAAACATGGGTCTGGCGCTCTGGCTATATCCACTAGTGCTACAGGTGTTGATCTCCCTGCGGGTAAGGCTATTAAAGTAGGTACTCCATCTATTTACTCTGGTTCTGGTACTCCTGAAAGCAGCCAAACTGCTGTAGTAGGGTCTCTGTATATGAGGTCTGATGGGGGAGCTAGTACTTCTTTATATGTAAAAGAATCTGGCACAGGCAACACTGGATGGGTGGCGAAATAAAATGGTCGAAGAAACTAAGGATGCACTAGACGTGATAGCAGGCTCAACAGCACTACTTACAGTTGCCGCGTGGGTTCCGCCCGTAGCAGGTATTTTCAGTATCTTATGGTTCGCGTTAAGAATATGGGAATCTGATACCGTTAGGGAGATTACTAACCGTGTTAAATCTGACTAGCTTAATTGCTCCAGTATCTAAACTTGTTGGAGGCTATTTTAAAAACAAATCTGAAGAAAAGCAGGCTGTCCACCAAGCCAAAATGGAAGTCATCAAAAACGATGCCGACTGGGAATCGAAGATGGCTGATGCTTCGGCAACAAGCTGGAAAGATGAGTTCTGGACGGTTGTGTTAGCGATACCCGTGTTTATGGTGGGCTACGCTATTATTGCTGATGACACTACGATAATCGACCGAGTTACATTAGGGTTTGCCGCACTAGAAGGTCTACCAGAATGGTATCAATACCTACTGTTTATCGCTATCTCAAGCTCTTTTGGTATAAGAGGGGCAAGCAAGATAATGGGAATGCGCAAGTGAGCCGGTACAAGTACTTCAAGATAAGCGATTTTGACTGCCAAGAGACCGGCGAGAACGATATGGAGCCTGACTTCATTGACCAACTAGATGATCTACGAGAAGCCTGCGGGTTTCCTTTTATAGTTACGTCTGGGTACAGAAGTCCTCTCCATAGTATTGAGAAACGCAAAGCGACTCCGGGCACACATGCCCAAGGTATCGCCGCAGACATAAAAGTATCTGGAGGCCAACAACGCCGCCTTATAGTAAAGAAAGCTCTAGAACTGGGCTTCGGTGGTATAGGCATAGCCAAAGGTTTTGTACACGTTGACATCCGATGCAGTAAAGAAGTGATGTGGTGTTATTAAGCACCTGTCGTTTCTAACCTATTAAATAGAGACTAGACATGACCATACAGAAGATAGTAATTAAGCCCGGAGTAAACCGAGAGAATACTCGGTACACTAGTGAAGGTGGCTGGTGGGAGTCCGATAAGGTACGTTTCCGTCAAGGCAACCCTGAGAAGATCGGCGGCTGGCAAGCTATATCTAGCAACACGTTTTTAGGCGTGTGCCGTTCTCTGTGGAATTGGTCTACATTAGCAGGGCTGGACATATTCGGTGTGGGCACGCACCTGAAGTTCTATCTAGAAAGTGGTGCTGCGTATAACGACATTACACCTCTACGTAAGGCACAGGCTACTCTTGCTGCTAACCCTATTACTACTAATACAACTGGCGGCACAGAAAACGTCATAAGTATTGCGGATACTACCGGCGGATACAAGCTAAATGACTTCGTTACTATTGGGGGTGTAGCGGGGACGGGAGACCCTGCGGCCTTTAATGGTATACCTATAACGGACATAAACAAAGAACACCAGATAACTTCCGTAGCCGCTAATGGGCAGTCTTTTACTGTCGTTGTCGCTACTAACGCTACAAGTGCCGGTGCTGGCGGGGGTTCTAGCGTAACTGCTGCATACCAGCTCAACACCGGGTCAGCTATTGACGTACCTACCTCTGGATGGGGTGGTGGTACTTGGGGACAGGGAGACTGGGGACACAAAGATGGAACCGTACTGTCCGCTATTTCGCAAATCCGTTTGTGGAGCCAATCTAACTTCGGTGAAGACCTTATTTTTGGCCCTGTAGGTGGAGCCATCTACCTGTGGGATGCTAGTGACACGTTGACTACTAGAGCTACTTTATTGTCCGCCGAAACCGGCGCGGCGGGGGTACCTACCATACAGAACGGTATCGTCGTATCTGACATTAGTAGATTCTGTTTTGCTTTTGGGTGTAACCCATACCTAGGCGCAGACCAAGACGATATGTTAATCCGTTGGTCAGACCAAGAAGACGCTACTAACTGGGCACCCTCCGCTACAAACCAAGCCGGTAGCCTAACTCTGTCTAAGGGAAGTAAGATAGTATCTGCTGTTCAATCTAGACAGGAAATATTAGTATGGACAGATTCCGCCTTGTACGCGTTTCAGTACGTAGGGGCACCCGCAGTGTGGGCGGCACAGTTAGTAGGAGAGAACACCTCTATTGCTAGTAAAGCCTCTGTTGCTTACGCCAATGGTGTGGCTTATTGGATGGGTAGAGACAAGTTTTACAAGTACGATGGTACAACACAACCGTTACGCTGTGACCTACGTAAGTTTATCTTCAACGACTTTAACGACTCGCAATACAACCAAGTTACGTCTGGTACTAACGAAGCATTCCATGAGGTATGGTGGTTCTACCCATCAAGCATCTCTAGCACTAACGACAAGTACGTAGTCTATAACTACCAAGAAGATATTTGGTACTACGGTACTATGGGGCGCACCGCGTGGTTAGATTCAGGGTTACAGGGGCATCCGTACGCCGCTACATACAACAACACGTTGGTAGAACATGAAGTAGGTAACGACGACGCGGAGACAGCCACGGTAAATCCTATTAACGCCTACATAACCTCCGCGCAGTTTGACATCGACGATGGGGATAAGTTTTCCTTTGTCAGTAGGCTGTTGCCAGACGTAACCTTCGATGGGTCTACTGTAGATGGGGCGGCAATAAACATGTCGTTATCCACCCTGAAGAACTCGGGGGCGGGGCGTAAGACCCCTGCTAGCACAGGAGGTAACTCTAGTGGAGACGTCTTACGTACGGTTACTACGCCTGTGGAAGAATACACTGGGCAGATAAACATGCGGATACGCGGACGACAAATATCTTTAAAGTTAGAATCTACGGCTTCTGGTGTAGCGTGGCAGTCTGGCGTACAGAGGTTGGATATTAGACCAGACGGGAGAAGATAATGCCGGGCGATACTACTAAGTACAACATACCGTTTGTTGCTCCATCTCTACCTAATGCTAAGTCAGAATATAGTCCAAGGGCAACAAACGAACACAACCGTATACTACGTCAATACTTCAACCAACTAGACAACGCTCTACGTAATATTGCGGCAGTAGATGTACCGTATAATGAGCAGGTGGCTAGGGGAGAGATAGCTGGGGCGTCTTCTGTATACGTGTATGGGTTTAACCATGATATGGCGCAGAACGCTACTGAAACATTACAGTACCAAGGCGGCCTCATGCAGTACCCCTCCTCTGCGGCTACGGTGTTTATTAGTAGTGCTAACGCCAATGATACCTCCGCAGGGACGGGGGCGCGTACCCTTTTGCTAGAGGGGTTGGATGCTGACTACGCCGCGGTGTCTGAGACTATTACTATGAACGGGCAAACTCAGGTAGAAAGCTCTAAGAGTTATATACGACTGTTCAAAATAACCACAGTAACCGCTGGGTCTGGAGAGAAGAACGCAGGGGATATATACGTGGCTACTACCGGAGCATCTAGTGGGGTACCTACAGGTACTACGTATCTAGTCATGGAATCCGACGACATATCTGCGATTAACATATCCCAAGCAGCGGTATACACAGTGCCCGCCGGACATACCTTGTATATGGACTTGATACAGATAAAGGCGGACAACCGGGCAACCATAAGCGGGTTTAACATTGTGGCAGCGGCCTATAGGGAGTTTGGTAGCGACAAACCGTTTGTGGAGTTTATAGAGCACGCTCTCCGCGCAAATCTTCTAGATATACCGTTCCCTAACTACTATAAGTTTGACGAAAAGACAGATATAGAACTACGTAGTTACTGTACTAACGCCAACGCAGACGAAGTGGGCGGTAACTTTACCGGGATACTAATACAGAACTAATATGGCTACTTTAGAACCGTACAAGTTACAAGTCGCAAAAGGGCAGGTAGAAGGCGCTACTCCAATCTTTGTGTGGGCCGTAAACCCGCAGATTAGAGGTGACATAGAAGAGACCATAATGTGGACAGACGGATCGAGAGTCTTACAGCCTTACCCTTCTTCTGCACAGACCATGTATCTTAGTAGTGGTTCCGGTAACGACGATGGGGATTCGGGGGTACAGACAGGTATACGCAGTATGCGAATAACAGGGTTGGACGGAGACTACAACTTAGTATCAGAAGACATAACTATGCAGGGTAGAACACAAGCGGCGACAGCCAACACCTACCTACGTGTTTTTAAGATGGAAGCACTTACCGTGGGAAGTAATGGACACCAATTCGGCGATATATACCTAGCTGACAGTGGGGCCACTAATGGAATACCTACAGGCACTTACTACTTGCGAATAGATAACTCATTACAAGCTCCAGACAATCAATCCGCCGCAGCGATATATACGGTACCTGCCGGACATACTTTGTACATAGACCTAATACAGTTTAAAACTGCTATACGCGCCAGCGTTACTAACCGAGGACTAGTTAATTTTGTCACTAGGGCTTACAATAGTGACGCGTGGGTTAGCTTGTACAAACATGCACTCCGCTCAACCCTGCTAGACGCTCCGTTTTCTAGACCCCTAGCTATACCGGAGAAGACTGATATAGAATGTAGGGGCACTATTGACGGCACGGGTAGTAACGATATATCCGCGTCATTCACTGGATTACTGGTAAAAAACTAATATGTCTTACTACAACAGAACCTCTGGCACCTTTATGAGCCGCGACGGCACAGATGGACAAGGAAATCCACTACCGAGATACGGCGGGCAGGGTTCTCCGAACCAAAATTTATATTGGCAGTCTATGTCTCAGCGTTTTGCCCACATGAGTAGGATGATGGGTCGCCCTGAAGGTGGTTATGTAGATAGTCCGCACTACGGGCTACAAAACGTAGCTAGAGATGTTGATGACACTTACGGAGACTACAGTAGAAACTTCTTTGGTTCTTTTGGTACCGGCCCGCAGGGCAGCATGGCTGAAGCGTACGGGAACGAAGTGCCCGATTACTCGGGAGACCCCGCGTTTACCTTACCAGAACAGCGTTACCAAGGACACAAACCCAACTCCGCTGACTTTAACGCTGCTGTAGATGCGTATAGAGCTGGCCTTTACGACTTGGACAGTAACTATGGCGTTGGTAGGTCAACTGTTCCTACTGGAGGTATGTCCAACGCTGACTATGCCGCAGAGTTCTCTGGCACTAGGGATTGGCATAACAGTAACTACGACGGCGTAGCTCAAAGTACCAACATGATCCGTGACATGATAGTCGATAACTTCGGCATGATGGATGAGCTTATCAAAGTTGGGTACTCTATCGAAGAAGCTGGAGAGATCCTAAACAAGTCCGCGCTTTCTACAAATGTTGGTGGATCGTCTACAGGCAATAACGCTACCTTTAGTGCGCAAAACAGGACTAAGTGGGAAGACACCATGAAGTCCCGCTATGAAGAGGCTGCGGTCTTTGGTGGGATATTAGACGACTTCCAAGTAGCGTACGACAAAAAAGCAGTAGAGTACCACGACAATAAGCTAATAGAACTAAATATAATACAGCTCTTGGCCCCAGAGAAGTACGACGAGGCGTGGAATAGCTTGAGCCTGAAGGACAAGAACGTCCAAGCGTTCAAGATGTACGAAAAGGGTATGCTGGAACCCCCCGGACGTAGACAAGAATTAGAGAACCAGACAAGTCGCGGGGGCGCACGTAAATATACCGATGCTCAGATCGACGCGATAGTTGGGGACGAGGCTACAAAGCAATACAAGCAATTTGTAATGAGTAACATGGAGCAGTCAGGCGAGTACGACCATGTGTACATACTACCTGCGGGGTCACCTCAAGGAGGCAGCAAAACCACAGAAGACATGTATGCAGTGAAAATGAAAGGGTCTGCATTTAATAAAGACGCCAGCTACGAAATTGATGATAACTTCTTTTTTGGGGACGATCCAGTGTCCACTGCTGGGCAGTACGGGTACCAGAGGGTTAAGTTTTTTCCTGAGGAGACGCTCAAAGCGGGTGGAGTATATGGCCCATCGGGAACTTACAGAAATCTAAATGTTACCAATACTTACGCAGAGTATTTCATTGACGATGAGGTTAGCGAAGAAGACAGAGCACTGCGTAAAGACGTGGGTAAGCTGGAGACCATCGGCGGGTTGGGTGAATACTTAGATGTAAGCATAGACAAGGCTTTCGCTATGCCCGCTTTTGCTCGTGTCGCTAGTAGTTTTATATCTCCTTGGGTAGCGCTAACCGTTACGGCGATGGATGTAGTATTTAATGATAAGACGTTGACCTTAGCGGATTACATGTCTGCGGGGCTATCAGCGTTAAAAGCGTTTGATATTATCACACCCCCAGCGAGCGCTAAGGAAGTAAAAGCTGCTGGCGAAGCCGCAGAGGTGGCAGCAGACGCCACGTGGAAAGTGGGCGATGCGTTTACTAGTGTGGGTAGGTCAGCAATGGATGCTCACAGGGCCGCTAATGTTGGTGTAGGGCTTGCCGGTATGTCCTACTCTCAGACCGTAGGACTAATTAACGCTGTCGCTACTGGCGACCCTATGAGCTTTGTATTCTCTGAGTTTGGCTCAGACCTAATGGATGGCGCATTAGAAGAGTTTGGGGTAGACCTAGATACACTAGATCCCGGTATAAAGCAGGGACTATACAAAGGAATGAACAAGTTAGCGCAGGGGGAAGACTGGGAAGAGGCGTTTGCTTCCGGCGTAGCTACGTGGTTACGAGACACAGAGCTTGGTGGGGATTTTATAGATAGCCTGAGAGAAATTGGGCGAGACCTAGACGACCAGTACTTACAACCGATATTAGACGCTATACCTGACGAAATAAACTCTGGGGATTTAAACCTGCCTAGCTGGGACGAAATAACCGAGTGGGCAGCGGGGTCAGTAGGAGGACTCACAGACGGGTTTAAAGTCATACTGTCAGAGATGAATAACATAATTCCGGGGATAAGTGACGAATCTAGAACGGTAATAGGGGAGTTTGTCGAGGCCATACCTACTACAAATATTGAGTCCGCCATAAGTAAACTGGGGCAGATGACCGGAGGCGTGTTTGACAACCTAGATGAAGGAATCAAAGACGCACTAGAGCAAGGGCTGCAAGACGCGGTAATCAACGGGGAAGTTGACGAAGCGGCTATGGCTCGCGCAGTGTCAGCAGGGGCTATAACTGTTAATGCTATTGGAGAGCAGTTTCCTGAGTATTTACAAGACGTAGCGGGCGCTAGACTAATAACTCAATCTATACAAAACGCCGTGACTTCCGCTATGTTAGGTGGGGATGCGTCAGATGCGTTCTTACAGACCATAGCCACTGCCGCAACTAAAGCTATCCAAAAATCTATAGATGAAGGTACTTTGTTTGATGACCTTGCTCAGTACCAAGACAAGGTAACGGGAGAGTACACCAAGACAAGACTAGCTACGGACAGAATGAATACTGCGCAGTCTACATATAACCAAGCAGTTACAGGTGCAAAAGCCCTCGAAGCAGAAATGCAGGGGCGAGAGGAAGCACTGGAAGTACTACGTGTACGGGCGGAAACTACAGGAAGAGAGTCCGACCAAGACGCCTACGACGACGCGTTCCAATCCTATAGCATGTACATAGCTAACGAGGCGGGGCCGAGATACAACAACTTCGTAACCACAATGAACGATGCGGAACAAGACTTTACAGATGCCAAAACAGACTTTGACGCCGCCAGTGTAGACCTCAATGATGCTACAGTCGTACTAAACGATAACGTAGCCCCTGTATATCAGGACGTGATGAAGGGAGCGGTAGCGGAAATAGACCCTAACTTTGACGAGGCGTGGTACCGACAGAAGTATGATATACCTGACGGTGTGAGCGCGTACGACCATTACATTAATTCTGGAGTCCAGTTCGGCACCCCTACTAACGCAGACGCGTACACCGCGCAGTACGACGCGGCATTTAATAAGTTGATGAACACCGCTATAACCGCATCGGGTATAAATCCAGCCAAACTGTCTCCAGAAGAACTTCAGAGAATCAGAAACCAACTTACTAATCGTTATGGGGACGACATACAATCTCTGAAAGACGGAATAGCCAACGAAAGCGCACTAAAGTGGCGTGTGCAAAGTTCTCTTATGGCGCTGTCTGATCTGGGTAACGCGCAAGACTTCGTGCTTACTGAGCAAAACATCGACAGCATGAAAGAGCGACTTGAGGCGGCTGGATTTAGCGAAGACTACATCGACGAGTTAGCGGTCGGCTCCAAAATACCCGTTGCGGACAGACGTAACTTAGCAGTATCAGAGAGCAACCAAAAGAGTTCTATGGGTATTGAACTTGGGGGCGCTGCGGACTGGGCAGATGTGGTGTCTGGAGATGCGCAACTGACCTTTGACCCTGTATCAGGCAAACTAACGTGGGAAGTGCTGTCCACTGAGGGTATGCAATCTGTTTCCTACGACGACGAGTACGGACTAGTTCTACAAGGTACGGATAGGTTTGGTAACGATGTACTGACCGTACAGGAGAATAACAATCAGTATGCGATAGTAGATGGAGAGATGAAGCCTCTAAACGGCACCTTTGCTGGGCCAGATGGGCAAGATGTACAGTATGTAAACGGAGACATTAAGTTACGCAAGAACCAGACGATAACAGAACAAACGGATGATGGTGGGTTTAGGTTCTACGAAGCCAATGCTAACGGCACAACGTACGTGCAGGAGCAAGACGCGGAGGGTAACTTAACAGAAGCCGTCCCAGCCATGCAAACCGAAGAGTTTCAAGCCGTATTTGGGTCAAGTGATCCCCTAGAGACTTTATTGTTTACAGACCCCGAAGCGTGGTTAAAAACCATCGGAGAGATGCCTCAAGACGTAGGAGAAGACGTCGCGGGTAACTGGTGGTACAAGACCGCTAAGGGCATGCTGGAAACTCTAGATAAGTATAAGGAGGAAGGGTTTACTTTATCCTACTCCGGTAGTGTCTCCGGCATAATAAGTGGCAACCCCGAGGTTGGGGAGAAAACAGCCGAGCAGTTTGTAGACGACTACGTAAACGTGATTGAAGCAACTAACGAGTTCATGGGCGGTATAGATTGGTTTATAGAGACTGTTAAGAACGTCCCTATAGGTATGTCTCCTGCGCCACACTATGCTGCGGCTGGGTTAGAGTATAACGAAAACATACACAAAGCCATGATAGAAGATTTTCAATCTGGGCAAGAAGAGATACCGGGTTCTACTTTCCAACAAGTCACAAATGCTATAAGTGGTATGGCTAACGCCACGCATACCGAAGAGTACCGCCAAGAGCGCGATAAGATGTACGCGCTGTTAGAGAGTGATGGAGTCTGGGAAGCTATAAGCACTTACCCCGGTATGTTTGTAAAAGACCTCGTTATAAAAGAAGTCATACAAGAGGTACCTACGTTACTGTTTGGTGGCGGGTTCAAAATCGCGGGACAACTTGTAGGTAGAGGACTAAAGCAGTCTGACGATATTGTAGCATCCATGTCTAATACTTTTGGCTTTACTGGAGCTGTAGCAATCGACATGGCAGAGGCGTACGGCGGAGAAGCTAGCGGCGCATACGATGAGTTCTATACCCTAGCTACAACCCCAAAATTTAACGCCGTGACCGGGGAAATGGAAGCCCCCATGACCGTAGAAGAAGCGGAGAGATTTGCATCCGAGAACGCCCATGCCGTGGGTATAAGTTCTATGATGATTACCGGCCTAACCATGGGTATCGGTGGTGCTGACATGTACAAAAAAGTATTTGGTAAAGACATGTCTACAGCCACACTCAAAGAGAAAAATACATTTTTGCAAATGTACGAAACCCTCAAACCCATGAGTTCAGAATTTGTAACTGGGGGTATAGAAGAGGGCAGTGTAGCCGCCGTTAAAGAGTTGTTGATATATAACTCTGGACTAGACCCCGACCGCGACTGGTCGCAAAATATACTGACGTCCGCAACTTTGGGGGCAATTCTCGAAGGCACTGTCGCAGGTACTGTTGGGGGATTAAATATTATTGACCCTAGTGCCCCCGGTAGTAGTGATCCGGGCAGTGTAGAGGGTAGGATTCTAATGAACGGGAATCCCACTTTCCAACTAGAACTAGCGGACACAATAGGTAACGGTGGTAGCGCAGCAGATGTGGAAGCCGTGCTAGATAACTTTGGTCTAGAAGACTCTGTTATCCGCACAGATATACTAGACCTGTCTTTTGACTCAGAATATAACAGTAGTCAAGAAGTGTCGGTGATGTTTGAAGACCTAGGGTTTGTAGCTAGCGAGGCTGACATAGCAAACTTTGTGGGTGCAGTTGACGCCGATACAACCCTATCCAGCGACATTGCCACTTTCATTGACCCCCTATTTACCGACCGAGGCGAGGTGCAAGAAGCTGCGCTAGCAGAGGGCATCATTCTTACCGACGAAGAAGCAGATTTATATGTACAGCAGGATACGGAAGAGAACGTAGCGACGGTATTGAAACTAGACATACAAGACCCTGATACAGATGTAGGTACCCCTGCTGTAACTGTAGAACAGATTAAGAACGAGTTCCTTAGTAACGGTAGAATTATTACTGATGCACAGGCAGAGCAGTTCCTTGGGGATACATTAGAAAGCGCACAAACAGATATATCTGAGTTCCTAGAAGAAAAGCCGGGCTACGGTACCGCCACGGTTGGAACTGGGTTTATACGTGCTAAAGGTATTGACGACCACGGCGTTTATTTGACCAATGCGCAGATGCAGCAGTTCCTAAATAAGTACGGCACAGAAGATATTAGTGCGGCTATCGGCGAGTGGGTGGCTAGTGAGCCAGAAGATATACGCCCCACCATGACCCGACAGCAGGTAAAGGAGTATGCCGAATCTTTAGGGTATATGCTTACCGACGAGGAAGCCGATGAGTTTATCCGTAAGCCTCTAAATTGGGGTACAACCGCAATAGAAAATAGAATAAATGATGATCCAGAGTTTGGCTTTAAAGTGCCGGAAGACGGTAAAGACGGTCAAGATGGTACTAACGGTGTAGATGGTATTGATGGTGTAGATGGTGCATCCGCATACGAACTAGCTAAAGCTGGGGGATACACTGGTACTGAATCAGAGTGGCTAGCCTCCCTATCAGGTGTAGATGGTACAGACGGTAATTCTGCATACGATATAGCTGTAGCTAACGGTTATGAAGGTACTGAAGTAGATTGGCTAGAGTCACTACGAGGC
>Ga0196887_1000251_pt1 | contig 26804 bp, 30 predicted proteins | sample VirMetDEL_Mar_31_FD_169094 | JGI IMG/M metagenome (GOLD analysis project Ga0196887, IMG submission 169094) | Aqueous microbial communities from the Delaware River and Bay under freshwater to marine salinity gradient to study organic matter... | ecosystem: Environmental > Aquatic > Marine >... | reverse complement strand
TATGAGTTCATTTTCAAGTGACCAAACAACTCTTAACAAAACTACAGGGGCAGCCTCTGTTTTATTAGGAGCTAGAGCTAGAGTTACATCAATTCAAGGAAGAGGAGAAGCAGGTTCTGTTTTATCTCTACATGACGTAGCTGATGCAGGAGACGCAGCAGCAGGTAATTTAAAAGCTATCTATAGATATGAAACTGAGGGACTAGAAGTTTATATTCCCGGTTCAGGTATCTTGTTCCAAAATGGAGTTTGTGCTACGTTAACTCAAACTACTGGTACAGACGGTAGCGTTACATTAACTATTACAGGAGCGTAAGCTCATGGCTAATACGACTTCAGGTTCTTATACTTTTGATAAGAACTTAGGCATTGATGAAATTATTGAAGATGCTTATGAGCGTATTGGCATTCAAGGTGTTTCTGGCTATCAATTAAAAACTGCTAAAAGATCTTTAAATATTCTATTTTCTGAATGGGGTAATAGAGGTTTACAATTTTGGGAAGTAAAAAATCAAAACGTAACTTTAGTAAATGGCCAAGCTGTTTATACATTTTTTAGATCTACGGCTGACGGTGTATCTGATGGCGTAAGCACTACACTTAGTGCAGGAATAGATGCAGCAGTTACAACTATTCCCTTGACCGCGATCACGGGTTTTCCAACAGCAGGTACTTTAACTATTGGTACAGAAGATATTACTTACACAGGAATTTCTAGTTTAAATCTTACAGGATGTGTGAGAGGGGTTAATGGCACTACAGCTGCAACTCATGCAAGTGGTGATACTGTTCTACAGTCTCCAAGAGGTATGACTGATATTCAAGAAGCAAATTACAGAGTAGATACTACAAGTGTTGATACACCTATGACAAGAATTAGTAGATCTCAGTATCAAGCATTTTCTAATAAAACAGATTTAGGTTTACCCACTCAATACTGGGTCCAAAGATTTGTAGATAAAGTTACTATGACTTTATATTTAACACCAGGTAGTTCACAAGCAGGAGACTTTATAAATTTCTATTACACAAAAAGAATTGATGACGTAGGAGCTTATACTAATGCAACAGATGTACCTTACAGGTTTGTACCTTGTATGATAATGGGTTTATCTTATTATCTAGCTTTAAAATATGCACCACAGAGAGTACAAGAATTAAAGTTATTATATGAAGATGAATTAAAAAGAGCTGAATCTGAAGATGGTTCTTCTAACTCAACTTACATATCACCTAAAATATATTTTCCAGGAGTTAGTTAATGAGCGGAATAATGGACATGATTGAATTATTTAGAGGAGAAGCTCCTTCAAGATCTGGAATGGCTAAAGGTTTTGGTGAGAGAAGTGGTAAGTTTTTTACACCACAAAAAAGTTTTGCTAGACATATAGCTCAAGGAGGTTCTATGTCACAAGGAAACCTTATCAAAGATTTAAAAGGAACAGTTAAAAGTTTAAAGATACCACTATCAAAATATAAAGAACTGGGTGGAAATAGTTTAGAAGTAATTTTAGATAATGAATCACTTGGTAAAGCAAAAACAAATACCATGCAAACTTTGTTAGCAAGAGCAGGAAGTTTTACACCGTTAGCAATGAAGGGGCTGACATTATTATCTAGTTTACCTGCTGCAACAATAACTATGTTTTTACAATCTACTCCAGCTAATGCAGATGAAGCAAATATGAAATTAGAAGATTTTGCAAAATTAAATGAAGGTAGTACTAACACGGATAAAGCACTGCCTATTGAAATAGGAGATATGTAATGTCTAGTTTTGCACAAGGTAAACATGCTTTAGCGATATCAGATCGTTCTGGTTTGGCTTTTCCATATAATGAAATGGTTAGGGAATGGAATGGTGCGTTGGTACATAACTCAGAATATGAACCTAAACAACCACAGCTACAACCTAAACCTACTAATGCAGATCCACAAGCTTTACAAAGAGCAAGACCAGCAAGAACAGAATTTCCTACAGCAGATTTTTTACCTAGTAATCCTTTTAGTACACCAAATCTACTTACTGTCGGAGCAACTTTTGAAGTATCTCAACCTAACAGTGGAATATTGGTTGGGGATTTTGTAAGATTGATGAGTATATCCCAACCTTTGTCAGAAGCAGGATCTGCAGTTGTAATCTCTATTAAAGAAATAGAAATGACTACAACTTTATCGGCAAACATAACTTCTACAGATACTTCAATGGTAGTAGCTGATGCAACTTCATTTTACACTAATGGTGGATACCTAATGATTGAAAAAATTAATAGTGAAACAGGTATGTATCAAAATGAAGTAATTCAATATGCAGCTTATAATTCTGGAACAAAAACTTTATCAGGTTTGATTAGAGGAACTAATGCACCGTTTAGAGGAGAGACTCCTGCTAATACTATTGCAAGTAACCACGATGCGGGAGCAAAAGTTTTTGGGGCAAGAGAGGTTTATTCTTTAAGTACCACAACGTCTCCAAGTGCAGGTCAGCCTTCAACAGTTACTAATCAAAATGGTTATTATTTAAAAGATAATGATGAAGGTTTTAGTTGGGTTGCCAACTTTACAGGTGGTGGTTTACAGTGTACATCTGGCCCAATAAATGATAGAGCTTAATTATGGCATATACATACGCAACACTTACAACAACAATTAGAGATTACACTGAAGTTGATGACTCCGTATTTACTCAGGCAGTAATAGATAATTTTATTATGCAAGCAGAGCATAGAATTAACATAGAGCTTCCTATGGACTCTGATAGATTTGTACAAGAAGGTACATTATCTACAGATAATAATACAATTAATTCTCCGGCCGGTGCATTATTTATTAGAGGTGTTGAAGTATTTAATTCAACAACGGATTCTACAGGTACAGGTACTTGGTTAGAGAAAAAAGATCAAACATATTTATCTGAATATACTGATAGACTAACTGGAACAGAGGGTGATTTAACATCACAAGATGTAACAGGTTTTCCTAAGTATTACGCTATGTTTGGTGGAGCTACAGGTTTAACGGATACCACCTCAGGAGGGTTATATATAGCCCCTACACCTGATGCTGCTTACAAATTTAGAATATATTATAATAAACAAACAACAGGACTATCAGCCACTAATACGACAACATATCTAAGTAATTACTTTCCACAAGGGCTATTGTACGCGTGTTTAGCAGAAGCATTTTCTTTTTTAAAAGGTCCAATGGAGATGTTGACACTGTATGAAAATAAGTATAAAACATCCATACAACAGTTTGCAGGAATGCAAATTGGGAGAAGAAGACGAGACGATTACACTGACGGAACAGTTAGGATACAAGTCAAATCACCTTCACCGTAAATTAACAAGGGGAAAAAATTATGGCAATAACATCAGCAGTATGTAACAGTTTTAAAACAGAAGTTTTACAAGCGTTACATAACTTTACAGCATCATCTGGAAACGCTTTTAAATTAGCTTTATACACAAGTTCAGCTACTATAAATAAAACAACAACAGCTTACTCAACAACAAATGAAATAGCTAATACATCGGGTTCAGCTTATACTGCAGGTGGTATAGCACTTACAAGTGTAACCCCAGCTTTATCAACTGACACCGCGTGTTGTGATTTTGCAAATGTATCTTTTACATCAGCTTCATTTACAGCAAATGGTTGTTTAATATATAACGATACAAATGCTGATAGAGCAGTTTGTGCAATTGCATTTGGTGGAGATAAAACTGTAACAAGTGGAACTTTCACAATCGAATTTCCAGCAGCAGACGCATCAAACGCTATACTTAGAATAGCATAAGGAGTCACTCCTTATGGCTAATACTTGGAATCAATCCGGTACAACCTGGGGATCAAATCAATGGGGCGAACAGGGTCCTACTGTAGTTTCTTTAACAGGTCTAAGTACTACTTCAAGTTTAGGTAGTCTAACTTTTACAATAGATGTCAATGTAGGTTTAACAGGACTTTCAACAACATCTTCAGTTGGATCATTGTCTCCAACAACTAGTCTTTCACTAACACCGACAGGACTTTCAACAACTTCTTCAATTGGATCATTATCTCCAACAACCAGTCTTTCACTAACCTTAGCAGGACAATCAACATCTTCAGCTGTAGGATCTATTATTCCTGAAATAGGAGTTCCATTAACCGGGGTTTCTGCTACGTCTACAATAGGTTCTTTAATTGTAGGAATAGGAGTTCCATTAACAGGAGTTTCGTCAACATCATCTGTTGGTTCTGTATCAGTTGAATCAAACGAAGAAGCATTATTAACTGGTCAATCAGCAACTGCTACAGTAGGTAGTACAATTATATTTGCTGGAACTGAATTAACTCCAGCTGGGGTACACGCAGATTCAGCAGTTGGATCATTGTCTCCAACAACTAGTCTTTCACTAACACTGACAGGACTTTCAACAACTTCTTCTGTAGGTTCAATATCACCTGCCGATGTAATGGGTTTAACAGGTCTTTCAACAACATCTTCAATTGGATCATTATCTCCAACAACCAGTCTTTCACTAACCCTAGCAGGACTTTCAGCAACAGCTTCTGTCGGAGCCTTGGTTCCTGAAATAGGAGTTCCATTAACAGGAGTTTCAACAACATCTGCAGTAGGTTCAATTTCTCCTTCAGATGTAATTGGTTTAACAGGAGTTTCAGCAACATCTAGTGTAGGGAACATTATTACACTTGGCTACCAAGATGTTGACATAGTAGGAAATACATCGTATACAGATGTAACACACGTAGCTTAGGAGAACAAAATTATGGCATCAACATTTACAGACCTTGGTTTAGAGCTAATGGCAACTGGTGAAAACGCCGGTACTTGGGGAACAAAAACTAACGCAAATTTAAGTTTAATCGAACAATTAACAGGTGGTGTTTTAAGTTTAGCTGTTGCAGGATCAGGGACTACAGCTTTAACTATTGTAGATGGTGCTTTAACAGGTACTGCTCAACAAAGAGTTATAGAATTAACAGGTGCTCTTACAGGATCAAGAATTTTAACATTTCCTCTTCTTACAGAAACTTTTTACATTATTAAAAACGGAACTACTGGTGCAGAAACATTACAATTAAAAGCTGCATCCGGTTCAGGTGCAACTGTTACTTTTTCAACAACCGACAAAGGATACAAACTTATCTATCTTGATGGTGTTGCAACAAACACCGGAGTTATTGATGTTGGAATGGCAACCATTACTGGAACACAAACTTTAACAAACAAAAGTATTGATTCTGACAACAATACAATTACAAATATTGTAGATGCAGATATTAAAGCTAGTGCTGCAATTGCTTTTAGCAAAATGGCAAATTTAACAACATCAAGAGCATTGGTTTCTGATGGTAGTGGAGACGTTTCTGCAGCAACTACTACTAGTACTGAAATAGGCTATGTAAATGGCGTGACTTCAGCTATTCAGACACAAATAAATACTAAAACATCAACAGGAAAAGCTATTGCAATGGCAATGCTTTTCGGGTAAAAACAATATAGGAAAAAATTATGGCAAATCCAAATTTAGTAAACGTAACATCAATAACAGGTGAGTCAGTTACTCACGCATTAACTACTACTCTTACAGATGATATTTTAGTAGCCGCTTCAGATACACTTGTAAAAGTTAACAGTATTATAGTAGGAAATATTGATGGATCATCATCAGCAAACGTTTCACTGTTTCTAAAAAAATCAGGTGGATCAGCTATAGCATTCGCATCAACAGTAGCGGTTCCAGCAGATTCAACTTTAGTAGTCATAGATAGAAATTCAGCCTTATATCTTGAAGAAGGTGACACCTTAGAAGGTGGAGCAAGTGCTAATGGCGATTTAACTTGTGTTGTTAATTTTGAAATCCTAAACGACGCGTAGGGGGTAATCCATATGTCAGATTTTATTGGCACAATTGGAGGTCAAGTAAGCAACGGTGGTGTTGTCGGTCCTGAAAACGGAGGATCAGAAGTAAACCTTCCAGATATTATAAGTAATTTTACATCAAGCGGGACTTGGACTAGTGATTCTAGATATACAGATTTAGAAATTGTAATGGTCGCTGGTGGTGGATCTCAAACCTACACAGATGGATCATCAGGCGGAGGCGCAGGAGGCATGATTATTTCTCCAGCTACATTTACTTCTCCACAATCCCCTTCACCTATTACAATCGGTGGCGGTGGAAGCGATTCAGCTTTTCCAGGTGCTTCATTAACTGCTAAGGCCGGTGGTCAAGGTGGTGGATATGCTAGTACTGGAACTACAGGAGGATCCGGTGGCGGAGGCGGCCGGGGACAAGGTGGCTTCGGAGCAACTCAACCTTCACAACCAGGTAATTCAGGATCTTTTGGATTTGGAAACTCAGGCTCAGGAAGAACACCACAAACTTATGGTGGTGGCGGAGGTGCGGGAGAATCTGGCGGTACGGACAGTCAAGCTGCTGGTGGTGATGGTAAAACAATTCCAGGCGGTTTTCCAGATTCAGGAACTTTTTTAGCTGGCGGTGGCGGTGGCGGTGGCTTCTCTGCATCTCCAGGCCCAGGTGGTCAAGGTGGCGGAGGCGGAAGAAATCAATCCGGACAAGCTAACACTGGCGGCGGTGGAGGAGGAACTTCTCCAGGTCAATTTTCAGGAGGATCGGGAGGTTCTGGAAGAGTTATAGTAAGAGAAGTAGGTTTTACACAAACTAATCCACCAGTGAGTGGTATTTGGTCTAGTAATGATGTTTACTATTGGGTAACACAAGGGCTATGGTATAATTAATTATGGCAAATTTTTGTGAAATAGATTCAACAACAAATGAAGTTAAAAGAGTTTGTGTTGTTGATAATAATGTTGAAACTTCAAATGGTCCTTTAGGAGAAAATGATAAACACGAAGATGGGGTAACTTGGTGTAATAATTTTTGGGGAACTGACAACAGTTATTGGTTACAGACTTCTTTTAGTAGATCTTTTAGAGGAAGGTATGCAAAACCAGGAGATATTTATCTTGCTGATGAAGATAGATTTGTAAACCCACAACCTTTTCCTAGTTGGCTTAGAAATGATTATACAACTCTGGATACATTAGATTGGTTACCACCAGAAGGTTTTGTACCTGATAGTGGTCAAAGTTATACTGTAGGTGATGATACATTTTGGTGGGAATTTAATTGGGATGAAGATTTAGTAACTTGGAAAGGATCTAAAGCAGATGACCCCAGTGATGATAACTATTATAAATATAACTTTACAAGTAATGCTTGGGAGGTTATAAGTTAGTTATCATTTTAGAAAGATATTAAATGTATTTAAAATATAAGTATTGGTACTTCAAAAACCTTATAAGTCCAGAAGACTGTAAAAAAATAATTAAATTAAGTGTAGATAAAAAATTAGGTTCCGGCACAATAGGAATGCAAAAAAATAAAAAGAAAGTAAATAAAAAAATTAGAGATTCCAAAGTAACTTGGTTAAAGGATCAGTGGATTTATAATATATTTAATCAAGCAGTTAATTATGCAAATGAAAAAGCTGGTTGGAATTTTGATACAGACTGGAATGAAAACATACAGTTTACAAGTTACAAGAAAAATGGGTTTTATAATTGGCACTATGATATGTTTCAAGAAACTATAAAAGACAAAGACGAACACTTTAATAACAAACAAAGAAAACTATCAATGTCTTGTTTATTAAATGATCCAAAAGATTATAAAGGTGGTGATTTTATGTTGCAGTGGATAGATGATAATGGCAAGTTAATAAAACACAAAGTTAAAGAACTAGATACAGTAGGAAGTATTATTGTATTTCCTTCTTTTTTAAATCACAAAGTAGAACCCGTAACAAAAGGAACTAGATATTCTGCTGTCATGTGGAGACTAGGGCCACAGTTTAAATAATTATGAGACTAATAGGTGGTAATAAAAATAAAATTAATTGGGGTATAATAAAAGATAAGATTTTATTTATAGATTATACTAATGAAAAAGTTTTGTCTTCTTTAGAAAATAAAATAGAAAAAAATTTAATTTCATCGATGACTAAAAGAACTAATGTTAAAGGAGAAATGACCTCTTGGAATCATTTTATAAATGACAAAGATTTTGAAACAATAACTAAATTTATTAATCCTTACTTATTTAAATTTATATCTATAGCTAGAAATAATATTAATACAATTGAATTAATTGATGCATGGGGAAACAGATTAAATAAAAATGATTATATTCAAAAACATAATCATATAGTAGGAAATTGGGATAGCATTAGTGGAAACATATATTTTTCAAATAAAAAACCAGGAACTTATTTTGTAAATTTTAAAGGGGCCATACAACCTAAGAGAGGTAGAATAGTTATTTTTAATTCTAATGAAATGCATTTAGTAGATGTTGTAAAAGATGAAGATCCAAGATATACATTAGCTTTTAATATGAGGTATGAGTAAAAAATTTAAGAAAGATAATTATTTAGTTATTAAGAAAGCAGTTTCAGAGGATATCTGTAAATTTGCAGCAGAATACCTTATGCTTAAAAGACAGGTATCACAAAGATTACATAATAAAAAAATGATTGGAAGAGACAATTTAGGTTGGGGTTCTTTTGGCGATGGTCAAGTTCCATTTTCTTATAACCATTATTCCGACACTGCTATGGAAATATTATTAGTAAGAATGAAATCTGTAATAGAAAATAAAATAAAAAAAGAAATTGTTCCAACATACTCTTATACAAGAATATATGAACATGGAGATATATTGGGACGACATAAAGACAGATACAGTTGTGAAATATCTGCAACCTTAACTTTATTTCAAGACAAGAAGTGGCCTATATTTGTAGAACCATCAGGTAAAACAGGATTAAAAGGAATCCCTATAAATTTAAAAATGGGGGATTTAATGATATACAACGGTGAAAAAATTGAGCATTGGAGAGAAGTTTTTTATGGAAATTGGTGTGTGCAAGTATTTTTACACTACAATATAAAAGGCACAAAAAAAGCAGAAGAAAATAAGTTTGATAAAAGAGCATTTATAGGTTTACCACATGACTGCTAAAGAATATTTTTTTCTAACTGCATTACCTAGATGTGGTAATACTTTATTAGCTGTATTATTAAATCAACACGAAAATGTAAAAACAACAGCAAATAGTTTATTACCAGAAATATTTAATAGTTTATTTTTATTAAAAAGAGATGAAAAGTTTTTAAATTTTCCAGATCATAAATCTTTAGAAAACGTTGTCAGATCTGTTTTTGATTCTTATTATAGTCACTGGGATTGTGACTATGTAATTGATAGATCATCTTGGGGCCAAGAGTTTAATCTTAATATAATTAATACTTTGTTTAATAAAAATAAATTTATTATATTAAAAAGACCTATGAAAGAAATTTTAAATTCATTTGCTTCAATATGTAAAGAAGATAATAGATCAAAGTATTTAGAAGGTTTATTAAATAAAAATACAGTTTTAACAAACAACATTGAATCAATTAAAAATTTAATGTCTTCGGACGAGGACAAAATAATAATTAATTATAAAGACTTAGTTGAGAGTACAAATGACACGGTAAAAAATATATTTAATTTTTTAAATATTGAATACAAACCTGTAGAATATAAACTACAACAATTAAATATTAACAATGTTTTATATGAAGACAAACAGTGTAACATAGATGACATGCATTTAATTCACGAAGATGGAATACAGTTACGTAAAGAATCAAACTTTTTAAATAAAGATATGTTAAATAAATGTGAGGAAATAGATAATTATCTTTGGTCATGAAAATAGAAGGAATATTTATAACACCTGTTGGATTTAGTGAAAACCCTAACCATAAAACTATGAAAGATAAATTAATAAAAGAATGTAAAGTTCTTAAAAATAAAATTAAATGTGGAGGAGATAATTGGGATGCCACAGTTTATAATACTTGCCAAACAAATAACCTACATAAAAACAAAAAATTTGATGACTTACATAGTTGGATATTTAATGAGGTCAAAGTGTTTGCGGATAAACTTGGGTATACAGATAAAAAAATGTTTTGTGAATTAAGTTGGTTTAATTATTATAATAAAAATGACTATCAAGAAGCCCATGATCACGAAGGAAATGAAATATCTGCTGTTTATTTTTTATCAACACCTAAAGATTGTGGACATTTAAGATTTATTTCCCCTGAACCTAAAGGCATAAAACGTGTTTATATAAAAAATAATCCTTTTACTTGGAGAGAATTTAAAGTAATTCCTAAAGAAGGGCTACTAGTTATATTTAAATCTAATCTAATGCATGGGGTCCAACAAAATAAATCTAATAAACCAAGAATATCTTTAGCTTATAACTTTAGAATTAAATAGTAATGAAAATTAGAGAAAATTTTATATCACAAAAAGACTTTGAAAATCTTAGTTCAGTTATGATGAGCAATCACATTCCCTACTATTTTAAAAATAATGTTGCACATAAAGGTGACAAAGACTTTTATTTTACTCATGAGTTGTTTAATGAAAAAAAAGAAAAAAGCAGATATTTTGATTTAATAGTTCCTGTGTTAGATAAATTAAAAGTATCTACATTGTTAAGAGTAAAAGTTAATTGTTTTCCAAGCACTAAAGAAATTATTAAATATAACGAACATATTGATTTTCCATTTAAACATAATGGAGCTGTGTTTTATATAAACACATGTGATGGTGGCACATGGATAAAAGATAAATTTATACAGTCTATAAGTAATAGAATTTTATTATTTGATTCAAATCAACCACATCAAAGCACAAATTGCACAGATAAAAAATGTCGTTTTAACATTAATATAAACTATTTTTAGCGTTAACAGAGTTTTAAACCTGTTGAATTTATCAACAATCTGATATAACACCTAATAAAAAGGTTTTTATATGTTACAAAAATTAGGTTTTGCTCCAGGATTCAATAAACAAGTTACCGAAACAGGCGCTGAAGGTCAGTGGTTTGATGGAGATAACGTACGTTTTAGATATGGCACACCAGAGAAAATAGGTGGTTGGGAACAATTAGGTGCCGATAAATTAACTGGTGCTGCAAGAGCCATACATAACTGGGATAACAATGTTGGAATAAAGTATTCCGCAATTGGTACTAATAGAATTCTTTATGTTTATTCAGATGGTGAATTTTATGATATTCATCCTATAAGAACTACAATTACCGGGGCAAATTTTACAAGTACATCAGGGTCACCAACAGTCACAATAACTGTTTCATCTGATCATGGTTTGCTAGATAATGATATAGTATTATTTGATGCTGTTTCTGGGTTATCTGGATCTACTTTTACAAATGCCACATTTGAAGATGAGAAATTTATGGTGACTTCTACACCAACTGCTACAACATTTACAATTACAATGGCTACTAACGAAGCCGGCACACCTGTAACTAATGCCGGTTCCGCTTCTGTGTTATGTTATTATACTGTAGGGTCTTCTACACAAGAATCTGGTTTCGGTTGGAGTTCAGGTTTATTTGGTGGTGTAGTAAATGGAGAAGCAACCACAACTCTTGCAACAGCTTTAACAGATACAGTTACAACTAACATTGTTCTTACTAGTTCAAACTCGTTTCCGGCATCAGGGACCATAAGAATAGGAACAGAAGATATATCTTACACTGCAAATAATACAGGGACAAATACTTTAAGCGGTGGGGCTAGAGGTGTAAACAATACAACAAAAACTACACACTCATCAAGTGCGGTAGTTACAAATATTACGGATTACAACGGCTGGGGTGAAGCTTCTTCAAGCACAGAGTTCACACTCGACCCTGGTTTATGGGTTCTTGATAATTTTGGTACAAAATTAATTGCTCTTATATATAATGGAGAATGCTTTGAATGGGATGCATCAGATTCAAATGCATTAACTACTCGGGCAACAATTATATCTGGAGCTCCCACAGCGTCACGTCACATGGTAGTGTCGACACCAGACAGACACCTAGTATTTTTTGGAACAGAGACAACTATTGGAGATAAATCCACACAAGACAATATGTTTATCAGATTTTCGGACCAAGAAAATATTAATGAGTATACTGTAAGAGCAGAAAATACAGCCGGTACTCAAAGACTTGCTGCAGGTTCTAAAATTATGTCTGCTATTAAAGGTCGGGATGCTCTTTATGTATGGACCGATACCTCAATATTTTTAATGCAATTTGTAGGTCAACCCTTTACTTTCTCATTTCAACAAGCAGGGACCAACTGTGGTTTAATTGGTAAAAATGCTGGTATTGAAGTTGATGGCGCTGCTTATTGGATGTCCGAAAATGGATTTTTCTTCTATGACGGTCAAGTAAAATCTATGCCATGTTTGGTGGAAGATTTTGTTTACTCGGTAGATTCTGGACTTGGTATTAATTTTGTAGCAAGAGATTTAGTTACTTGTGGGTTAAATAATTTATATGGAGAAATAAACTGGTTCTACTGTTCAGCTAATGCTACTTCGGTTGACAGAGTAGTAGGTTATAATTATGTGGATTCGTCAAATGAAAGACCTATTTGGACAACAGGGTCTTTAAATAGATCTGCTTGGGTTGATTCTTCTGTGTATGCAAAACCTCATGCTACACTCTATAACGCCGATGATAATGCCTCTTACGATGTTATTGGAAATGTAGACGGAAGTAGTATATACTATGAACACGAAACAGGGACCGATCAAGTAAATGCAGATGGTGTTGTTACCGCCATCGAAGCAAATATTTTATCAGGTGATTTTGACATTACTCAAAAAAGAAGTAACACAGGTCAGGCTGTAGGTACACCTGATATTAGAGGAGATGGTGAATACATTATGAGAATAAGTAGATTCATACCAGATTTTATTGAACAAACGGGTGACACTAAAGTAAGTTTTACAACTAGAAACTATCCGAACAGCACACCGATTACTACAAATTTTGACACTACCTCAACGACAACTTTTAAAAGTACAAGACTTAGAGCAAGATCTATTGCATTGAAGGTATCTAACACAAGCACTGGACAAAACTGGAAGCTAGGTACTTTTAGATTAGATATTGCACCAGGAGGAATGAGGTAATGGTAGCGTTTTATAATGCAGCAGACCAAGAACTTTATAAAAAATATAAATTTCTTCCTCAAGAAAAATATAGACTAGGTCTTACTCTTCCAACAGATCCAGAACCTGTAGCACCGGTACCCGGTGGAATAACAAATACAAATGCTTTTAATAATAGTGGTGGTAATAATTTTAATCCAACAGGTAATGCTTTTGGTTATGGTTCTCCTGTAAGTGAAGTTAATGTAAGAACTTTTAATCCTCAATCAAATGACCCTACGGGTTCAGTAGCAAATGCACAAACTATGTATAACAAAGCTAGTAATGCAGGACCTACAGTTGAGACTTTTTCAAGAATGAGACCTTCTCAAGAAGTAATGGATTATTATGGTGAGCAGATAATGAACAACAAAGAACAGTACGGGGCACAGGGACAATACAATAGTCCTTATGAAGATAGTATGGACCTAGGTTATCAAGGTACTTTAGGTAACAATGAAATGTATCCAAGTGAAAAATATCCTAATAGTTTTATGAAAGGTAAATTAAATAGATTTAAAAATAAAGTAGGTGATGTTGCAAAGTTTGCAGGAGGTTTACTTCCTTTTCCTTTAAATATGGCAACAAAATTTTTACCACAGGGTGATGACAATGGTCCAGGTGGTGGGACGTATGGTATAGCAGGATTAAGTGACGATAAAAAAGCTGCCTACAATGCTTTAGCAGGAGAAAACATGTTGTTTGGTGGTGAACAAGGTTTTAAAACTTTAACAGGTAAAAATTTTCAAGCAACAAATTACGTACCCAATCAACTAGAAATTTATGAAAAATTAAAAGATGAAGAGGAATTAACTGGGTTTCAAAAAAAACAACTTCAAGAAGCTTCCGCTGTTTATAAAGCAACTCAAAAACAAAATAAAGATGCGGCGGATGCAGCTGCTAAAGATGCTGAGATTGCTGCGGCTGCTCAGGCTGCTAAATACTACACCCCTACTGGAACTAGTGGTGGCGGAGCTGGACAAGGTATAGATATAAGTAATGCAGGTAATATACGTAGTAGCGATAATAATTTTCAAGGCGACTCGGGACCAACTACTCAACAAGAATCTGATTATGGTTATGGGTCTGATTTTGGGTTTGCTAAAGGCGGTAGAGCCGGATACTTCTTTGGTGGTAGAGTAAACTATAAAAAAGGTGGTCGTGGTAGAACAGATGCTGAATCACAATATGGTGCAGACTCTGTAGGATCTTATGACTCTTCACAAAACAAATCTGGTAGACAACAAAGTTACGGTGGTGATAATAGTAATAATTTAGTTCCTACAGTAGATGTCAATAAAAAAATTAACGAAAAAATTAATGAACGACTAACCGGTATGATACCCGATCGTGCAGATAAAAGTCAATTACTGTCCGATAATGCTAAAAGATATCAAATTCTTTCTAAAAATAGAAACATCCCATTTTTTATGAATAGATCCAATGGACCTAAAACAATAAATAAAAATTTGTACACAAACAATCTTACTGATTTAAATTTACAGTATCCGGACATTGAGATTGAAGACAAATATGGAATGATTGATGGGGACAAAGCTAAGTCTCTTATAGATCAAGCTGTATTAAAACAAACCATATCTCCAGTAGAAGGATTAAATTTAACTAGATCAATTGATACAACTGGAACTCAATCAAATACTAGTGGCGATTATACTATGGGTAATTTTAACTTCAGTAGTCCTAATATTGAAGAAGGAATTTTAAATACTGGAGTTAATTATGATTTAGGTGATTTAAATTTAAGAGCAAATCTTAACACTAATGATAGCACTATAAATGATTCTAAATTAGGTTTTAATTATGGTGATGGTGTCTTAACAGGGTCTACTTTTAGAGACAATGATTACGGATACACTACTAATAAATTAGGTGTAGATAAAACATTTGATGTAGGAAATAATTTTAAAGTAGGGTTGGATGGTAGTTATCAAGAAGATAAATTTAAAGATGGTAGTTATTATAATGCAGATCTAACACCCTCATTGACATATAATGATGGAACATTTAATGCCAATCTTTCTAAAGAAATAGTTGAAGGAGGCACACAACCTAATTTAGGAATAGGTTTTCAAAAAAATGGTTTTTATGCAAATGCCAATAATTTATTAAGTCAAGATCCAACAGGTACAATAGGTTATCAAAAAAATATTGGCAGTCCAGATGGGCCCCTACAGTTTAGTGCAGGAGGTGAAATGGATCCATTTACAGGACAAAAAACTGCCGGACTATATGGAAAATATACTTTTAAAAACGGAGGCCTAGCAGGTTTATTATAATGGCAAAAATTGTACAATCATTAACTAGAGCATCAAAAGAATATGAACAACGAACATTCCAATCTTTAGTCAGGGATCTGGACTCAGTGATTACAAAATTAAACACTTCTTTTCAGGAAGAAGTAAAACAGGAGATAGAAGCTAAAAGTTTCTTCATGGAATAATGGCAGTAGTAAATCAATATAAATTTGTAGGAATAGATAACAACACTACGGGAAGTGCTTTAGATGTTTTTCCAGCAAGTACTCCAGGTGTTAATGAGACTATAATTATTAAATCAATTTTAGTTACATCTGCAGGTACCCCAACAGTGACTGTTACAAACAACAGTATTACAGCTATCAAATCAGCACAACTAACAGCTAATGTTACAGCAGAATTATTGACTCAACCATTGATCGTAGAAGGTGGCTCAGGATTTACAATACAATCAAGCACTTCAGACTCGTTTGATTATGCAATAAGTTATTTAAACATCAAAAAAGAAAAGGTAGACTAATGGAAATAAAACAAGCAAAAGTAGAAACAACTTATAGACACATTGAGACCGGTGAGCTTTTTAAAGAGAGAAAAGACTGGGAAGCTAAGGGTTTCAAGGCGGAGGAGATGGCACAGGACGTAAAAGTTATAATGCCAGCTCTTGATTTGTTCAGTAAAACAAAGTAAAACGTATAGACTAAGGATAAAATTATGCCAATTTCAAATATGCAACAACCAAGACAGATGTACGAATACGGTGGACTAAGTGCCCCTAGACAGAACTACGGTTTAGGTAGTTTTGTAAAGAAAGCTGTACGTGGTGTTAAGAAAATTGCTAAAAGTCCATTAGGTAAACTAGCGTTAGGTGCAGCAGCAGGATACGGATTAAATAAATTTGGTCCCATGGGTATTAAAGGTTTTGCCGGAAGATTTATGGAAGGAAAACCTGGAATGATGGGGAGTCTCTCAAATTTATTTAGAGATAAAGGTGTTGGTGATGCTGTTGGTAAATTTAACATGGGTAAAGTAGCACTCGGTGGTTTAGGTCTAGCAACTATGGCCCCTCTATTTATGGGTGGTGGTGATGAAGAAGTAGTAGAAGATGTTACTCAACTAGATCCAAACGCAGCAGTACAAAGTGCAAAAAATTATTACAGTGGTCAAGGTGATGCTGGTGTAGGTTTAAACTTTATGCCACAGAAAAAATATGTTAATCAAAATTTCTATGCAGCTGAAGGTGGCAGAGCCGGTTATGCAATGGGTGGCGACATTGAAGACGAAGAAGAATTTATGAGATCAGGTGCTGGTCAAAGTAGAAGAATGCCCACAGCATTTTTAGCAATGGGTGGTGGCGCAGGTGAAGCACAGGCAGAACAAATGCTTCAAGCAGAATTTATAAAATATAAGAACAGAGGTGGAGAGTTATCTTTCCAACAATTTGTTCAAGCAGTAATGCAACAACAAGAACAAGGTATGCAACAACCTATGATGGCTGCAAACGGTGGTAGAATGAACTACGATGAAGGTGGTGGAATAATGGATACTGAACAAGCAGAAATGATTGACATGGGTGGTATGGAAAAAGATTACAGAGATGAAGGCGGTTTTGTGGCAATGGGTGGCGAAGAAAGAGCTGACGATGTACCTGCAAGATTAAGTAAGAATGAATTTGTATTCACTGCAGACGCTGTAAGAAACGCAGGCGGTGGAGATATAGATAGAGGATCAGAAGTTATGCAAAATTTAATGGATAACTTAGAACAAGGCGGACAAGTTTCAGAAGACTCACAAGGTTTAGGTGGTGGAGAAGAAATGATGTCTGAAGAAATGATACAAGAACCAGACGGCGCGCAAGCAATGTATGAACAACAACAAGCATTACAATCAAGGATGATATAATGGCAATACCAGATTTTTTAGAAGATACAGTAAAAGATTATTCCAAACAGGCAACGGCTGCATACTCTGCGCCAATTAATACAGATACTTTTACCGGTAGACAATTCGTTGCAGGACAAGATCCTATGCAAACACAAGCGGCAGCGCTTGCAACACAAGGTGTTGGTTCTTACTCACCATATTTACAAGCAGCACAAACTGCACAGACAGCAGGGGCCGGGGCTCTGGGACAATCAGCACAAACTATTGGTGGCTTAGGTGCTTTAACAGGACCACAGGCTTATCAACCTTTTATGTCTCCGTATCAAACAGATGTTATCAACGCTACTTTATCTGAGTATGATAAATCTAGATTAGGTGGACAACAACAAATCAGAGATGCCGCAGTTAATTCTGGAAATTTTGGTGGTGGTAGAGAAGGTGCTATGATGGGTCAGTACAATGCAGACTCATTAGTAAACAGAGGTGCACTACAAGCACAATTATTACAACAAGGTTTTGGTCAAGCTAATCAATTAGCACAGCAAAATTTTGGTAACCAAGGAGCTATTGCAAACGCACAACAAGGACTAGCCGGTGCATATGGTAATCAAATGAATCAACAGTTTGGTCTATCTGACTTTGGTAGACAAGGTATGGGTCAAGATATTAATGCTCTTGGATCTTTAGGTTCAGTTAATCAAGCATACAACCAAGCTCTATTAACAGCTGATCAACAAGCAGCACAGACTGGGGCTTATGAACCTTACGGAAGATTAAATCAATATGGTAACATGCTTACAGGTTTAAGTGGTGGTGTTGCTGGACAACAATATCAAGACCAACAACAATCAGATCCTTACGCATCTGCATTAGCTGGTGCTACAGGTGTTGCAGGATTATTTGGTCAAATCTACGGCGGCAGAAGAAACTAATTATGAAGACTTTAAATAGACCAATGTTTAGATACGGCGGCCCTATTAAAGAGGGTGTCATGCACGGGATCCGGGAACCAAAAAGAAATGGTGGGTCTATGACACAAAGAGTTCAACCTAGTAATGATGGTAGCAGACCAGGTTATGCGGGACCAGCAACTCCTTTTATACCTTTAATTATGGGAGCAGCAAGAGCAGGCGCAAGATATATTCCTAGAGGAATAAACGCTTTAAAAAATTTAGCTAGAACTAAAACTGGCACAAAATCAGCGGGTACAGTAAGAATTCCAGGAGCCCCAGGAACTCCGGGTAGATTTACTAATCAAGGTTCTACGGTTGTAAACAAAGCAGGACCAGTTCAAAACATATACGAGCCTAATTTTTTAGGTAGAGATCCAACTGTTAAATTAGTCGGCGGAATTTATAGAAGTGTTACTAACCCAGCCGTAACTGGAAAACTTGCTGGTGCAGCTAGGTTTGTTGTTTCTCCAACAGGGGCTTTAACTGGTTTATATTTTGCTAATGGAAGATTTTTTAATAAAGATAATAAAGAAGTACCACCACCAAAAGGTAATATTAAATTAGGTGGTAAGGTAGGAACGTCTGGAGCACCAGGCGGCGGGAATCCTGACATGACCTACACAGCTCCTGAAAAAGAATTAACAGATGCAGAGAGAGAACAAATAGAAGCAGACGCAAGAATGAAAAAGATGGACAAATACAAAGAGATTATGGACATCAAAGGTATGAGTAAAGACGCAGCTTATAAATCTTTAATTGATGCAAGTAATATTATTAGAGAAGGTGGTAATCTAAAAGAAGGTATTAAAGATGGTAGTTTAATTTCTAAATTAACTACTGCTGCAAGTAAAAGATTCGATAAAGTGGGTGACACAGAAGCTGCATTAAGATCTCTTATTGCTAAAGGTGAGATCACTAAAGAAATGAACAAAGAAGAAAATGCACTTGCTAAATTACTTAAACAAAAACAAATTGAAATTGCTGATAAATCATTAGCTGGAAAAAGTATGGCAGAAATTATTTCTACGAGAATGGAAAAAGGTGATATGTTCCAAGGTTCAGAACTTGCATCACTATTACGTGTTAAAAAAGGAATTGATGCTAAGGTACTACCTTCAGGACAAATGGAACAGGGACAAGATCCACTTGATTACATTACTTCAGTAGTTGCAACAGTTAATGCAGATGAGACAACACCAGATTATCCAGATGGAGTTTATGTTATAAAAGATAGAATAATTCAAGTTATGGATGGTCAAGTTATTCCGGTATCTATAAATCAATTGACATAGGAGGATAGATGTCTTCTGAGTTTAATTACTTAACCGCTTTAAAGAGCGCAGAAAATAATAACAAAGTAGGTACAATAGAATCAATGCTATCAGGTGTAGCGTCTGGTCTTATTGGTATACCTAAAGGTTTCTTTTCACTGGGAGCAAGCATCATGGATCTGGGTGTTAACAGTGGCAAAGCTGCTGATGTTGAAGCATGGTTTGATAACCTAACACAATTTGATGAGAAAGCAGAAGCAACAGCTGCAGGAAAAATTACAAAACTATTAGTTAATATCGGGGTGCCTGGTGGTGTAGCTTTTAAAAGTGCAAGTAATGTGGCAAAGACGGCAATGCTTGCTGGTAAAAATAAAACTTTATTCAGAGTAGCAGATGAGGGTTTAGTAAAAGCTGCTGACAAAGCTTTAGAACTTACCGCTAAAGGAAAAGGCAGGGCCTTTATGGCTGGTGCATTAGGTGGTGGTATAGCTGAAGGTATTTTTATTGGTGATGTAGATCAAGCAGGTACATTTGGAGATCTATTAGGTGGACCAACTGCAATAAATAGAAGCGACACATCTCCTGATGCTACAAGAGAAATATTAAATAGAGTTAAGTTTGGTACTGAGGGTGCAATGTTTACCGGTGTTCTTGGTGGTGTAGGTAAAGTAATCGGTAAGATTACTAATAGAAATAAAAATTTAGACATAGCTAATTCTAAAATAGATAGATGGATTGATAAGACTATGGCCAATTTCAGGTCTAGAAGTGGTAAGACAGCAGAACAGTTTGCTATTGAAAGAGAATCAATTGGGATGAGGGCAGCGGACGCTAACGTTGCAAGAAATTTATCTAGAGATTTAGATATGGATATAGATAAACTATTTCCTCCGATGCGAACGGTAATGAATAAAGTATCTGCAAAAGAAAGAAAGGTTTTTTTAGAAGAAGTAAATGATGCATTACTTTCTGGTAGAGCAGAATTTGATGCTCAAGGGGTTGCTCAGTTTGGTGAGATGGATGCAGCTTTAATACAAAAAGTTAGAGATAAAATAAAAAAACTTGCACCTACTGCTCAAAAAGCAGACGAAATAGAAAAAAGTATTATTGGTGGCTTATCTATAATGAGAAGTAAATGGGCTGGTTTGTTTGAAGAACTAGGGGGAACATTAGGTCCAGATGATCTTAAAGAATTCCAAGCTTTGTTTGGGGGTAAGTTTAAAAACTATTTAGGTTCTACTTATGACTTCATGCAAGAGAAAAGTATTATACCTTGGTTAAGATATAAGCCTGCAGCAGAAGCTGTAGAAAACGCTAAAACTCTATTTAAAGATAGTTTTGCAACAGCTAACCCTGGAAAAACAATGTCAGATATGGAAGCTGAAAGTATTGTTGAAGGGGTATTGAACTCAGCAAGGATTCCAAAAGGTTTAAGATTTGATAAACCTTCTGATGCCATATTTGATATACCAAGTTTCTTTGTAAATAGAACAGCGTTAACAGATGCCACTAAAAGAACTAGACCCATGATATCTATTGGGGAACTAACATCATCAGCAGACAAAAAAGTATTTAATGAATTATTAGGTAAGCACTCAAACCCAATGCAAACAATGATTGGTGGTATGGCTAAGTTATCTATGATCACAAGACGTAATTTATTTTATAGTGACATGTTAAAGAAGAGTGATGAAATGGCTACTCTTTGGAGAGCAGCAGATGATAAATTGAATACACCAGAACCTATGTTTGCTAGATCAGAAGAGGAAGCTAGATTGTTTTTTAAAGATGACTTTAGAAAAATAGATCCAATTGACCAAGCACAAACTTTAACGGTAGGTAACTCGGCTAGGGCATCGAACCCTTTTGGAGATGCAATGAAACCTTTTTATGCAAGACCCGGTGTTGCAGAAGCATTGGAACAGACTTCACTTACTACACAAAAACCTTCTTTTCTAACTCAAGTTTATAATAGTTTAGTACTATACCCTAAAGCTACATCACAGATAGCTAAAACAATTTTATCCCCTGTCACTCACTTAAGAAACTTTGTAAGTGCCGGAGCTTTTGCTGCAGCAAATGGTATCATACCTGCAGTGGATCTACCTGCAATCAAACAAGCTTACCAAGCATTACAAACTCCTTTGAAAGGAACTAATATGCAAAATGATTTATATCAAAAACTTTTAAAACTAGGTGTAGTAAATTCTAACGTAAGACTAGGGGATTTATCTAGACTATTAAAAGACGTAAACTTTGGTGAGACTATGACATCAGAGAATGGCATGAGGTTATTATTAAAACCTTTATCAAAATTAAAATCTGTATCACAGGATTTATATACAGCTGAAGATGACTTCTGGAAAATATATTCTTGGGCTGTAGAGAAAAGTAGATTAGCTAGAGCTTATGAAAAAGCAGGTGTAAATAAAAGTAGTTTCTTTAGTCGAAATGGAAAAGAAATTAAATTAACAGATGATTTTTTAGATGAAGAAGCAGCTGACATTATTAGAAATAATATTCCTAATTATGATTATGTATCTGACTTTGTTAAAGGAACAAGAAAATTACCCTTAGGAAACTTTGTATCTTTCCCAGCAGAGATAGCAAGAACAGGCACTAATATTGTTAGACGTGCGTTAAGAGAAATTAATGAGACAATAGATATAACAGATGGTGCAGGTAATATTATTAAAACTATTGCACCTTTAAAAGGAATTGGTTACACAAGATTATTTGGTTTCACTACAACAGTAGCAGCAATACCGCTTGCAACGACTGCAGCCTTCCAGGCATTATATGATGTAACTGACGAAGAGAGAGAAGCAATTAGAAGATTTGCAGCACAGTGGTCTAAGAACTCAACACTACTTCCTATTAAAGATGAGAATGGTAATTTTAAATACATAGATTTTAGTCATGCTAATGCTTATGATACATTATTGAGACCACTACAGACTGTGGTGAACTCTGTCCAAGAAGGCAATAAAGATAACGATGGTATAATGGATGACTTTGCTAAAGGGGTATTAACTTCTATGTCTGAGTTTGCACAACCTTTTATTTCAGAATCTATTTGGACTGAAGCGGTGTCTGATATTCTTATGAGAGGTGGTAGAACTAGAGAAGGTTTCCAAGTTTATAATGATCAAGACAATGATGGTGATAAGATGAGTAAAATTATGGCCCACTTAGTAAAAGCACAAATGCCTTTTTCATTAGATCAATTAAAAAGATTAGATAGATCTATAAAACAAGTAGATGTACTTACTAAAGGTGAGTTTGATGAATATGGACAGAACTATGAGTTCGGTGATGAGTTTGGTGGTTTGTTTGGATTTAGAGCTATTGAAGTTAAACCCGATAGAACCATGAACTTTAAAGTTGCTGATTTTCAAAGAGGTATAAGAGATTCTAGATCTTTATTTACTAGAGCTGTCTTAAAAGGTGGCCCTATTGAACCAAGAGAAATTGTTGATGCATACATAAATTCTAACCGTGCCATGTTTGACGTTAAGAAAAAATTAAAAGCGGACATGGACGCTGCAAGATTATTAGGTATATCGGATCAAGGATTAAATGATTCATTAAACAGGGTTTCTAGATCAGAAGTAAATGCAATTGATAATGGTGTCTTTAAACCCTATCAAATTTCACCAGAAGTTGCTAAAGCAATGAGAGAAAATGCCAGTAACATTGGTGCTAACAATCCGTTTGATCAAGCTAGAGATGTAATCAATGATTTAAGATTACAATTTTCTGAATTAAATTTAAATCTACCTGAGTTCCCTGTGTTCGAAAACCCTTTGATGCCTATTATGCAGGACACGCCTATCACACCTACATCATTAAATCTACCACAAGTTGATGGAAGCGCATTACAAAACCAAGTGTCTGGTGGCAACTTTAGTGGTTTGTCAAACAGACAAAAATTTGATATACTATTTCCCAATGGCTAAAAATATTGCACTCACAAAAATAGAATCACATGAAAAACTGTGTAGAATTATGCAGAAACAAACTCATGATAAAATTAAATCAATAGAAAATCAAATAAGTAGGATTGAAACAATTTTACTAACATCCGTCGGAGCTTTGATCACTGGTATGGCCGGTATGATCTACATGTTAATCACACAATAGGAGAAATCTATGCAACTAAGTAAACATTTTACTTTAGAAGAGATGACTCGTAGCATGACTGCGGTTCGTAAGGGAATTGATAACATTCCAGGGCCCGGAGAGATCAAAAACCTAGGAGACCTTTGTTACGAGGTCTTAGAGCCTACTAGAGCGCACTTTGACAAACCCCTAAGCATTTCATCAGGATACCGCTCAGAAGCGCTGTGTGAGGCTATAGGGAGCAAAAAAACCAGCCAGCATGCGCTGGGTTGCGCTGCAGACTTTGAAATTCATTCAGTGCCCAACATTCAGGTCGCTTACTGGTTGACTAACAATGTTGACTTCGATCAATGCATTTTAGAATACTATAAACCTGAAGATGACCAAGCCGGATGGATTCATGTGTCCTATAATGAACAAGGGTCTAATAGAAAACAAATACTTACCTTCGATGGTAAAAAATACACTGAAGGTTTACCAGAAATGAAATGGTCTGGTGGTAAAGTAGTTGGTTAAATCCAATCTTTAAGTTCTTCACCCATAATCTGACTAGCTATATTAACTTTCTTTTTAAGAGCTTTAACAATTCTAGCATCAACAGTATCTTCACAGTAAATATCTATATATGTCATAGGATACTTTTGACCAATACGATCTATCCTTGCTTCTGATTGTTGTCTCTTCTCAAGATCATAACCATTAGAATAATACACCATGGTACTAGCTGCAGTTAAGGTAATACCATAACCCCCTGTTTGTGTTGTACCAATAAAGAATCTTACTGGGGAATCAGGGTCCTGGAATTTTTTGATATTATCTTGACGGTCTTTCATAGGAGTCAATCCGTAATAATCTACAAAACTATTTGCGCCATATTTTTTAGATATCTCCTTGATTATCCTACTAACATCTCTTTGCCAGTGAGCCCATATAACAATCTTACCTTCTACTTCTTCTAATACATTCATTAGTTCTGGTAATCTATTAGAGGCTAAGTCTTTTATGGTACCATCATCAGCAGTAAAGTGGCCACAAGTGATTTGCTGTAATCTCATTAATTGAGTCATAACTGTAGCAGTAGTCATTAACTTACCATCCATTTGTGCAAGCGCTAACTGAGACATTTGTTTATAAAGTTTTTTCTGTTCATCACTTAAAGTAACTAAACGTTTAATAAAAGTTTTAGGGGGTAGATCTAAACAATCATCTTTCAATACTCTATAAGAGAACTCTTTTAATTTTTCAGATAGTTCTGGAAGATGTTGATAGCCAGTTACAATCTGTACAGACTTACCACCAAAATTAGCTGTCTTCATAACAGCATATCTTGTTCTAAAAGTATAATAAGAAGAGTGGCCCAATAATTCTTTTTTAAGAAACTCACATTGTTTATATAAATCTAATGGTGATTTAGTAACTGGAGATCCAGTAAGTATTCTTTTATATGAAGCATGTTCAGCAAGAGAACATATATGTTTAGTTCTTTTAGCATCTGGATTTTTTATAGTAGTGGACTCATCTATAGCCATCATAGTTCTATGGCATCTTAAAAACTTAGCTGCAAACTCAACACCTTTTGCAGTAGAAAATGCTTCTACATTCATCATAAGAATATGTAAGTCTTCACCTGGTTTAAATAAAGAATCTAATTCTGACTGTTGTTTTTTATTAGGTAGTGCGTGCCACAACACAGAATTTTTTTCTATGTGATCTGGCAAGTGTGTAGGAATTTCTCCTTCGTACCAGTTTTTATAAACACCTTTAGGTGCAATAATTAATACACCATTAATTTTTCCTGCATCATATAACATAGCAATGTTATCAATCAGCACTTTTGATTTACCAGTACCCATTTCCATAAAATATGCAAAGTATGGTTTTTCCCATGAAAGTTCTAACGCTTTTATTTGATGCGCATATGGCTTAGTCTTAAATTTATAATTCATAATTATTTTCTTCTTTCTAGTTGACATATTGTATAGAACATCCTATATAGATTGTCAATGACAGAAAGCAAAAAAATAGTATACGTAATTCAAGAATTACCAGGTACAAAAATAGGTGCTCCTAAAATTAATATTATGAGTGCGAGTAAGTATGGTGAGTTTAAATTTTTACTTCCAGAATTTTCGCAAATAATATTTTCACCAGGACCATTAATTTTTAAACTTAGAAATTTACTTAAGGATTACACTCCAGAAGATTATTTATTACTTACAGGAGATCCTGCAATTATAGGTGTAGCTTGTTCTATTGTTTCTGACATGACTAACGGAAGATACAATCTATTAAAATGGGACAAGCAAGATAGAATGTATTATCCAATTTCAATTAACTTACACGAGAAAGGAAAAGTACAAGATGAGTAATATAAATTTTGAACAAGACAGAAGAGAAGATCTTGATTCAGTAAATGAAGCCGGTAGTTTGGCTGAACAAGTAGTAAAACTACAAGAGTTAGAGGAAGACTTTTTAAAAAAAGAAGATGAATTAAAAGAATTAAAAAGAAAGGTAGATTTAATTTCTTCAGAAGTCATACCGACTATGATGCAAGAAATGAATATCTCTACATTAAAATTAGCAGATGGGACTTCAGTAGAAGTTAAACCCGTCTACGGTGCATCGATACCCGCAGATAAAAAGGGGGATGCATATACATGGCTTCGTGAGAACGGACTAGGTGATCTTATCAAAAATGAGATAACCGTTGCTTTTGGACGTTCCGAAGATAACAAGGCACAGCAATATGCTGTCCTTGCGCAAGGTCAAGGTTATGAACCAGTCCAAAAACTAAAGGTTGAACCTATGACACTTAAAGCACTGGTCAGAGAGCGTGTTGAAAATGGACTCGACATGCCTTCTGACTTATTTAACTTGTTCACAAGCAACAGAACAAAAATAACAAGGAACAAATAATCATGAATGAAGTAACGAAAAAGACGGCCGCAGGTCTTCCAGCAGAGAGTATGTTTGAAGATGATGCATCACAAGGATTAGGTAACATAAGTCAACAAGACTTAGCACTACCTTTTCTTAAAATCCTAGGACAGTTATCACCTGAAGTAAATAAGAGGGATGGTAAACATGTTGAAGGAGCAGAACCTGGAATGATTTTCAATTCAGTGACGGGTGATTTATATGATGGCGTAAAAGGAATAGATGTTGTTCCTGCTTTCT
>Ga0196887_1000249_pt1 | contig 26846 bp, 26 predicted proteins | sample VirMetDEL_Mar_31_FD_169094 | JGI IMG/M metagenome (GOLD analysis project Ga0196887, IMG submission 169094) | Aqueous microbial communities from the Delaware River and Bay under freshwater to marine salinity gradient to study organic matter... | ecosystem: Environmental > Aquatic > Marine >... | reverse complement strand
CTAATGTCTCACCTGTTATCAGCTTAATCAACCGTATTTCCCAATCCATACTTACTCCAGATTAATCTTATAAATTTTATACTTGAACTGCTCTTGGTTATATACTTTCACTCTTTCATAAAGATGCTTCAGGGTATAGTTTATTTTCTGGCCATGCTGAAGATTATCTGCTATGTCGTACAACGTGCACGCTTTCTTAGATTCTGATTTACGTAGACCTCTTCCTATCGATTGAAGATTTCGTATTTTAGATTTGGAGGGTGATGCAAATATTACATTGTGAAGATTTCTAATGTTTACACCCGTGCTGAATGTTCCATACGATGCCACTATTACAGCGCCGTCCTCTCGCTCCGTTATAGCTCGTATACTTTCTCTCGTCTCAGCGTCTGTGCCTCCACTAACAAAAAATATCTTTCTTTTGGGATCGAGCTTGTGTTTTATTTGCTCGTACAAAACTTTTCCGTGCTTGTCCACATACTGAAAAAGAAGCAGCGTATTGCCTTCCAGCGAGTGCACGAGGTTGGTTATGAATTTGTTACGTCTTTCATTGCGAACAATAAAGTCCATCTCATCGTGATACTTTGTTATAGACTTAGATGCTTTACACGTCTCTTCTGAATACTTCAGGACTAATATTTTTATAGTCAGGTCTGCAACAGTTCCACTTGCAATCAAGTCTTTTGTTTTGACAAAGGATTTGACTCCTCCGAATAGACCTTCTAATACTAGTCGATGTGTCTCAGTGTCGTCTAACGTACCAGTAAAACCGAACCTGTATTTGCAGTTTGTCATCTTTGTCATTATTGACGTTAGTGACTTTGCTTTGAAAAGATGGGCTTCGTCCCCGATGACAATGCCAAATTGATCAAACCACTTCTTAGGCATTTTGTGTATTGATTGCCACGTAGTGATTGTAATGTTATCTTGTATATTCTCTTTATCTACGCCAGCTGTTATTAGCTTATTAGTTCCTGTGTATCCATACGATATCATATCCGTGTTCATTTGATGTACTAAGGACACTGTTGGAACGACGATGATAGTTTTGTAGTCTTGGTAGAATTGAGTTAGAAGATATATTATTAGTGACTTGCCTGATGATGTCGGGGACAGGATCAATGCTCTATCGTTGCGTATACAGTGTGCTACTGCCTCTAATTGGTAGTCTCTAGGCGTAAGAGGGATATTGAGATCGGTAGCGAAGTCGGAGACTTCTTGAAGGGAACATTCGTTATTGTAGTCAAGGTCGTCCTGTATATCGACATCATAATCTCTATCTTTGGCAAACGATAGTACGTAAGGGAGAAGACCAATATACAAAGTAGAGTCGAGGTTGAAAATTCTAATCTTTCCATCCCACATTTTGTTTTTAAAAAGCGGCATGAATTTATATCCTGGCACATAGAACGAAAAGAATTCACTTAATTCACGTCTAATTCCACCAGAACACTCAACTCTCAGGTACGTCTCATTCACTTTGTATAATGTAATCAATTCTCTATATACCGAACTGGGTAAGTCTTCTCCAATCAATAGTATTTTTTATCTGGAAACCTCTGTTGTTAATATTTTTCAGAATGTCTTCCAATAACGAAACTACCTCTTCTTGATACGACATCTTCGTGAGAAGTTTAATCATATCATGATCACTATCGACATAACTTGCTATGTCTTGTTTGAGAACAGTTCTAGACCATGGGTCTCTTCCTATCTCTTCAAGATCCTCTTTATTATTTAGATCTCCCCTGTAGTACTCTGATAGTACTCGCGCGAAGGTTTTTCTCTTGATGACGTAGCTCTTTAGCTTGAGCTTTTCTTCGTATAGTACCTTGAGGTACTTGGCGTGGAGCGAGGGAATTTTTAAACTTTCAGTATCCAGCTCAACATCATCTATTACTGCATCTTTTAGCCACATGGCTGTTATTTCATCTACTTTCATTATATAACCCAATTAAATTACTAACTATTAATTATACCTCTAACCGGGTCACACTTCAACTATTTGATATATTCTATATCTAAAAGTAACTGTTGCCTCGAGATAGGTGACGTCTGTATCAGTAGCATCAAAATTGAGCTCTGTTAGACTTATGGGAAACATATCAGAGAAATTAACTTGGAGATTAGGATTTTGATTGCTTGTTAGCAGCATCAATGATCCATCGGAATATATATTGCTAGATTTGAAGGTTGTGCTTTCTGTCTTTTTATATGCGGATTGATCAAAAGATTCAGGCATACCTAGCGATACAAGCCAGTTATGTATTTCCATGTAATTCTTTAGATCCTCATCGACTCTGAATCGAAGAGAGAGGGGCTCGTATCTTAACTTGTCTCCAGGATATGGTAAACGCACGAAGGGATTTTCTTCGTCGATGTCCCCTAAAGATAAGGTAGGAATAGGTACGTTGTAAGTAAAATAGTTAACACCTGGAGTGCGATTCAATATAAACCGAAAGCCAGTTGGCGACAACATATTTCTATTCGATGGTTGGTTAGATACTGCACTCATATAATAGACCTCTGCTATTATTTATAAAGAAAAAAAAGGGCCTCACGAATGAGACCCTTTCAAAAGATAGGTTGAACCTATTCTTATTATCTTACATCAGGTTAGCAACACCAACCAATCTGTAGTATACATTCTTATCAGCGAATGCAATTGAACCGTTACCTGCATCGCCACCCTTAGCGAACGGGTTAGCAACCATGCCGTAACGAGTCTTGAAGCCGATCTTAGGCTGGAAGTTGCTCTCGCCAACCGCACGAACCATTTGTAATGGAACGTATGGGCAGTAGAACAGGCCAGCGTCAAATGCGCTTGAACCTTTGTATCCAACAGTGAAGTACTGGTTGCCAGAAGCGCTTGAGAAGTAAGGATCGATGTATACTCTGATACGACCGTTCAATACACCAGCGAATGTGTTACCAGTATCGTCTACGTTAAGAGCAGCTGATAGAGCAGGAGTGTAATCAAGAACGCCAGCCATTTGAAGTGCAGATGCAACGTCTGAAGAACAAATCAGGATGTTACCTTTGCCACGACGAGTGTCTTTAGCAATCTTGTTAGCTTCACGCTCGATCTGGAAGATCATACCTTTGAAGCGCTCTACTGACCAACGACCGTTTGAGTCGACGTCAAGGTTAAATGTACCTTGAGTTGCAGTATTGTCAACAGCACCAGCAGTAGCCGTGTAGTTAATTGTACGAACAACTTCTCTGTTGATCTCAGCGAGGATCTCAGCAGAAAGGATGTTAGCAAGCTCTGTCTCAGCGTCAAGGCCATGTACAGCTTTAAGGTCTTGAGCTAGTTCCATTGTGTACTCAGCTTTGAGTGCACGTGAAACAGCTGTTACAGATACCTTCTCAATTGAGAAAGCCATTTGCTGGAAGCCGTTGTTGCCAGCATCGCCAAGCACTTCAGCTTGTGCTGTTGACATACCAGTTGCTGCAGTATAGCCATTAGCTGATACACGAGCAGTTGGATCAGTACCAGTTTGGCCAGTAGTGACGCCATCAACAAGTGATTCGTCAATTGCAAAACCTGACAAGGTGTTACCAGCTGCTGACTTAGAGAAACCTGTGTCAGCTTCGTTGTATAAAGCCTCATCGCCGGTTTGACTAGTGTAACGAGCTCGCATTGCAAAGATTAGTCCAGTAGGACCAGTCATTGGCTGAACGCCAGCAATGTCATAGGCAATAAGGTTAGGCATAGAACGACGAACCAGTGAAATAAGCACTGGATCAAAGATATCTACGTTGCCAGCACCTGCAACAGATGAAGAAGCACCCATTGCGTTAGCAGGGGCAGCCTCACCAAGAAGACCTGGCATTTGATAACCACCGGAACCGGCAGCCTGCTCCATAGCAGAGCGTTGTTGATTTTCAAGCAAAGTAGCAACTACGTTTCTACGATGAGCGTCTTTGATCTCTGGAAGATCGGAGTGCTCAAGAACCGGGGTCCACTTCTCGACTAATTCTTCGGATACATATTGTGACATTTTATTTGTCTCTCCTTTACGGTTTTCGATCTTTATTTATTTATATAAACTATTTTTTCAGTGTTCTTGAAATAGCACTTACGTAAGCTGACATCTCTGGATTTGATGAGCGAGTAGGAATAACTTCCTCGTCCAACGGCTCCGCGTCATCAAAATCACTAGTGTAGACCCTTGACTCTGTTAGTTCGCTGAAATAGCTCTCTTTCAAAGTATCGAGTTTGTGGACATATGAGTCCTCGTCAACAAAGTCAACACTTTCTGCTAGTACACGGAACTTTTCTTTTTGAGTCTCAGTAAGAGATTCGCAAACGTGTTCCACGAGTTCAGCTTTAACAAATGTTGTCATCTCTGTCTTCATAGTAGCATTTCTAGTAATCTCTTCATTGAGGCGAGCCTCGAGATCATCAGAACGTGCTGCTAATTGTTCAACTACATCCACTTTATCATCTGGAATATCAATGTAGTGCTCAGTAAATAAGTCTTTTAGACCGCTAACGAAACTTTCAGTTACTTCAGACTTGATACCAGCTTCGACTGCGAGCTTGTTCTCATCCATCCAGTTCTCAATAACATAGTCGAGATACTGGTCAAGGTTACCTGCAGTTTCTTCTTTTAGTCGTGCTTTTTCTTCTTGAATTTCTGTTTCAACGTCTACGACGTACTTAGCAAGCTGCTCGTTAATCTTAGACACAACTGCTGCCTCAAAGATAGTAGCTGCTTTCTCTTTAAATTCTTCGGTTAATGAATCGTCCCCTGCAAACAGAGCTGTAACATCTTCGCTCATGTCAACATCTCCAGACGTTACTGTATGACCGGTGCGTACAACTTCTACGACATCCTCATCACTCTCTTCAGAAATACTTTCCTGATCAAGTGTATCAATCATACGATCGAAAGACATTTGAAGGTCAGTCTTCTTCATAGCATTCATGCGCTGAACCATTGCTTGGATCATACCCATTTTGCTAACTTCTTTAGCCTTCTCTGGCTTTACAGCTGTAGGTGCATCGACAGGATCGTCTTCTACTTTCTTTGACTTGCCAGGAGCTTTTGCCTTTTTGTTAACAGGCTCTGGCACGCTGGATGGGTCGCCATAAGATGATTGGAACTCATCTAACTGCTCTCCATTCATATCTATATCTTTTTCGGACATCAGGGTTCTCCTTTGAGAGTTTCTTATATTGTATTTATAAAATTAAAGTTTTGAGTATATAAAATGTTTTTCAAATGTTTCTCGGGTAACACCAAAGTACTCGTGAGCATGCTTTTTACAATTAAACACTATACCATTAACACTTATTTGTTGAGCTCTAGGATTTTTTGATCCCTCATTCCTCTTGAGGCTTTTGTCTGCGTATTCAGCGTTTTTTGATTGATCAAAGTTGGGTTTATAAGAATTAGACATTCCTATCTTTTTCTTATGTTCGTCAGTTAATACCTTTCCTTGGTTAAATTCTCTGAGTCTTTGAATATGTTTTTCCGAAAGCACACTACCTGTTCTGTCAGGAGGAAAACTATCTCGATTAGTTAGAGTTATTCCTTGCTCTTTGCATTTTTGTATTATGAAACTCTCGAGCTCTAAGGCTTGCTTGCTGGTCATGTCTTTCTTAATAAAGACAACTTCGGGCTCATGTTCCAATAGTCTTATGTTATTTATTGTCCGGAGCTTGTCTTCATTGTATTGGGCATGACCTTTGAGATGCGCATGCGATCTATCGCCTTTGCCTTTGCCGATGTAAAACGGTAGCCTATTAATTGGATCTATTAATGCATATGTATAGAACATTACAGGTTTCTTATATAATATTCAAATATTTCAAATTTGCTTTTTTGGATTTCCTCAAAGGTTTTTTCTTTAAGGCTCGCTTGAAGCTGTTCAGCCATATCAATCTGCTTCCAATTTAATCCGTTAAAGATCCACTCTTTTCCTTCCATGATACCTTCTACGAAAGCATCAGGTGCTGATGGATCAGCAACAATATCGGCTGCTGTTGCAAGATAGAAATCGTTCTGTACTTCAGCAACACCATTTCTTTGCTTCAATGAACCCATTCCTCGAGAAGATACCCCGATAGTAGCTCCTTCGTTCATAAGATTCTTAACAATGTTCCCCATTGGAGTATCGAGTATCTTAGCTTTACCCATGAAGTTATCGCCTTCTTGATATAGCTCTGTTATCATATGAGAAACGCGATCGAGGTTGATAGTAGGACCAGCTGGATGACCGAGCTCGCCTAATGATCTCTTCCTGTCGATATAATCAGCATTGTACCTAGCAACTTCTTTCTGAAGAACTTCCATAGGATAAATTCGACCATTACGGTTCTTGATGTTACCTTGCATGAATACGCCTTTGATGAAATGGTTTTTACCACCATCGGCTTCTTCTGCTACGTACTCAAGATCTTCGTTGATTTCGCATATAAGTTTCATATTAGTACCTTGCTACCGCGGTAGCCTTTGTGTCTGCTGCTGCTATAACCGTGTCTGTTGGCTCTTTAACAATTATCTCAGATGCGCCAGCCTCTAGTACTACTGATCCAGCTTGACCGCCTCCATTCTCTGGGCCCACGGTATTAGCTACCGTCAACGTCACTTCGGCTGAGGCAGTATTAATGACTCTTACCATAGTAGCATTGCCCATGTTGTTAGCAACGCCGAGGCTAGCTGAGGTAGATAGTAGCTTAATCGTCGCCATCTGTATTCTCCTGCGCGAAGGACGAGAAGCTCTCTCTTACTCTCGAAGATCCTTGCTTTACCATTTTCTCGCCTGGAGCATGTTGCTTGCCTCCAACATGGTCGTCCGGATTTCCACGCTTGATTTCCCCAGTGAACTGGGCATCGGTAGCTACAGGATGAGCAATCTTGGTTATCTTATGATCATTGACAAAATCTTCTTCCCCTTTTGAACGGGGCTTGTAGTTTTTTACTTCTTGCTCATCATCTTTGACAACCTTGCTATCTTGAGCTGGTGCACCTGGTGCTTCGAGCAACTCTTTAAAAGTCTTCATCTGCGGCCTCTTCTTGTTCATCGTTGTCGTAGTCATTGTCGCTCATAAAGTTTTGAGATATAGATATCTTTTCTACCCCAATTCTTTCTCTCAGTTTATCCTGCAATACACCTCCAACAGCATCTTGGAAGGCAGAAGGATTTTTATCATATACCGCGTCTATAGCGTCATCGAGCAAATTTGACATAACAACCTCTTGTTTAATTCATTCATGTATTATTTATAATATTTATTATCGCTATTTAACTAAAACAAACTTTCTTCCGCCTACATACAATATTTCTATTTTTGAATGCAGTTCAGAAGCTACAGACATTACACCTGTTTCGCTGTCTATTGTTCTATCTTGAAAGGACTGAATATGGGCTTCCGACATTACGCTAATCTCTAACGTCGATGTTGAAGGGCTACCCATGAAGTAATCAGTGCCGTCAAGTTGTATGGTAATAGTAGTAGTTTTAACAGGAAGGATAGTAAACTTATCCCCTGTTACAAGATTTGTAGATTCATCGAGCTCGATGGTCACGTTGTTGGTAGTGTTGACTATTACAGCACTATCGTGATCAGAGGAATCTAGTAATGTATCTGATGTTACAATATGTATAGCTTGTCTACTCGGGCTTGGAGTACCAAACGATAGGCTACCGCTACCATCAGTTTTAATAAACTGGTTAGCAGAACCATCCGACGTAGGAAATGCCAGTGCACCGTTAGCTATATTAAAGCCACCAGCACCAACAGAAAGGGAATGAGGGGATGCGCCAACTTCGAATACGTCGGTGCCATTAGACGAATAGAGTCGTCCATCTTGCGTGTTAAGAGCGAGCTCACCTTGAGATACGTTTGATGATGACGGTACTTTGCCGGCAACGGAGCTCCGCTTAAGGGTTATAATCGATGACATGCCAAACCTCTATATAGAGAAAATAAATCAAATACTAAAAAAAATCCGCATATGCGGCAAATAAAAAGTAAGAAAGGGCACATATGTACCCTTTTTTCTTACTAAGTCGTGCTAGAACGAACCGCCTTCGATAGTATCTACTCTTGCTGTCAATGCAGTGAGAGCAGTATTACTAGCAACGTCAGCACCAAGATCCAATGTCAAAGCAACACCATCAGTCGCTGTTCCAAAGTATGGTACCTTTGCTACAGTAGTAGCGCCAGTTCTAAATGAGATGTATCCATCTGGGTTCGCGACAATATGATCATCAAGAGATAGATCGTCGAGCAGAGTTTCAACATCGGCTGTTGATGTTTTTGCAATTATAGAGTAATTGTTACCAACATCAAGATTTTGCCAGGTAACATTACCAGAGCCGTCTGTTACAAGCGATTGACCTGATGTACCATCCCCTGAGGGCAGTGTTACTGCACCATTCGCGAATGAGAAAGCACCAGTACCAACTGCTAACGAGTGTACACTTGAGCCGACTTCAAATACTTCTGATCCCGTTGAGGAATACAGTCGCTTATCAGCGGTGTTTAGTGCTAGCTCTGCAGTAGTAATATTGCTTGTAGATGGCGCATTGCCTGCTACAGTACTACGCTTTATTTGAATTACAGATGCCATTTTAGACCTCGTTTTACGTATTAATGATTAAGGTAGTGGGGTACTTAGTACCCCAAATCCCTATTGCTTAGTACGTGCCACCGTCTATGTTGGCGTTCAATGTTGCAGTAGCTGTTGCTCCAAAGTTAATTGTCTGATCTGGCTCTGTGGTGAGGCCATCAAACAAGTGGAAGCTACCGTCAGATGCATCGCGGATCAAACCAGCAAACTTCTGAGCACCATCGTCATACTGTACGTAGAAACCAGTATCGATAGTATCAGAGTTGTTGGTATTGGCGAGCTTGAGCATGTTGTCGCCGATGGTTACTGTAGTAGAGTTAATGTACGTAAGTGTACCATTAACTTCTAAGTTACCACCTAGAGTCAAGTTACCTGTAACATCCAAATCGTTTGTTACGGATAGATCGTTACCGATAGTAACGTCTGTAGGCAATCCAACCTGTACGCTAGCACCTTCACCAGTACCAGTTACCGCGATTTCGTTAGCTGTACCAGTTACGGCAGCAACATAGTTACCAGTAGTATGTGTACCTAGATCAACACTGTCAGCTTGAGTAGTAACTGCGATTTCGATGTTACCTGAACCATCGAATGACGCTGAACCATCTTGGTCGCCAGTAATTGCAATAGTGCGTGCAGTTTCTAATATTGTTGCCTTAGCAGCAGTACCAGAAGTGTTAGCGACGATGCTGTCAGCCATTGTAGTACTAATTGTAATACCAGCTGAACCGTCGAAGTTTGCTGTACCAGTAACTTCACCGTCTATTGCAATAGCACGTGGCGTGGTTAATGTTGCGGCAGAACCAGTAGTGTTCTGGTTACCAAGTGCGTTAACACCAGGAAGATTAATTGGTGCAGTACCATCAAATGATACACCACCAATTGTACGTGCAGTCTCTAGTGCTGTAGCTGTTGCTGCATTACCAGACGTATCTTGGTTACCAGCTTCGTTAACACCAGGAAGATTAATTGCTGCAGAACCATTAAAGTTAACACCACCAATGGCACGTGTAGTCTCTAAGACAGTTGCTTTAGCAGCAGTACCTGAAGTGTTAGCAGCAATGCTGTCGGCTAGAGCAACAGTTGGTGTTGCAGTTTCGCCAGTGTTGTTAGTGACAACCATGTCTGTGCCAGCTACGAGGCTTGCTACGTAATCACCAGTAGTAGCAGTACCTAGAACGAGGCTGTTGTCTGCGATAGTAGTGGTAATATTAGCTACATCACCACCTGAATCAAATGTAGCACTACCAGTGACATCGCCTGACAATTGGACAGTTACAGCTGAGTTGAATCCGTCAACAGTACCAGTACCTGTTGAAGCAAAAACGATTGCGCCGTTTGCAGCTCGGCTTACGCCAACACTAGTACTACCAACTAAGTTAATAACGTCATCTGATAACGCAGCATTGTCGACTGTTAATACAATATCAGCACCGCCGGTAGCAGCGTTTGCTTGTGTCACGGCATTGTATAGATCGCCAGATACATTAAATACACTTGAACCGTCTGACGAGAATAATTTCTTATCAGGGATGTTAATTGCTAACTCACCAGCTTCCAGTGACGATGGGACCGAACCGGGAGTGGAACTTCTTTTGAGCTTAATTACTGAGGCCATTTTTTTTTCCTTATGTGTAAATGGTTTGGGGTAGTTTGTTACAGGGTTTTCTTGCTAGGTTTTTGCTTTCTTATTGTTGTTGAGGTTGAAGCCTTTGACTTCATTTACTTTTTTTCTATTTATATTATCGTATACTTTGAGTCTTTCAGTCGACATTCCCAACTGCTCTTCTAAGTATTTATTACGCGTCGTGGCCATCAGTAGCTGTTGAGATAGTTCGTTGATCTTTTCTTGCTGCTGACTAATATAAATTTCCAAAATTTTATCGTTTTCATTCACTAAAAATTACCACCATCAAGAGAATCGAATGTAGGAGACCCATCAGATCCTACTTGAAGTACTTCACCAGTTGTACCAGTTGCGAATCCTAATACTGATGTATTTGAAGCAATCATTACTCCGTTCTCAGTAAATGAACTCAGGCCTGTTCCACCGTACTGGGTGCCTAGTACTGACGATAATACAAGATTAGAAATTGTCGTATTGCCAGCTAAGGTTATATCTCTTAGTGTTGCACCATCCGCTGCACCAACACCAAATGTACCAGTATATCTTGCACCGGATACATATATGCTTTTACCGCTAAAACTTACTCCTGGTAGATTCGTACCAATGAAGTGTAGTAATCCTGACTGGTAGTCAAAAAACCATTCATCACTGTTACCTGAACCTGCGGCAAATAATTGCGTGCCACTCGCTGCGGCTGCTCCAGCACTCCCTGTGCTATGAACATACACTTTAACTTGATAGGTACTACCAATTTCTGGTGGTATCCAATCTGTTAAGCCAGTCTTCCATGTCCTATATTGAGCTGAAGTATTATCTTCAGTTGTCTCTTGTGGGGAGCTAGTTGGATATACTGTCAGGTAGTCGTTAGATGCACCTGGCATAACAGCAGCGATTGATGCTGCTTCTTTCCAAACTTTATCGCCACGAAGAAGTAGCGGGCTACTAATCGATTCGTTAGGAGCGGCTTTATTATTATTGGTATCGGTTTTTGAAACACCGTAACCAATTTTCTTCCAGAGATAGTCTAACTTTTGATTGTCTGAAACTGCCATTAGCTAGCCACTCCTATGCTAAGCGCTGATATAGATTCACCGCTTGCAAGTGCAATTCTTACTAGAACTACATTGCTTGTTGCATTGGACATATTTTCAGAACCGAGAGTCATTGTGTAACCCCCGCTCAACGATGTGCCTGATTGGATTATGTCTCCGCCCGTAAGAGCACATCCATTAGATCCATTACCACCGTTGCCAGTATCGCTACCTGGCACACCGCTACCACCATAGTTAATAGATGAATCAATCCACCCATTTAAACCACTAGCATTGTCGATACCGGTACCCGGAGCAGCAATCCAGAGACCCCTGATCCCTGAGCTCGTTATATTTATATCAAAGTTAGCAACTGCTGTACGACGAAACGCAAATGTAAAGTACTGTGTGCCAGTATCTCCACTTCGATTTGGACCTGCAGGCAAATAGCCTGCACTGTAGTCGGTTACGTCGTGCTTAACAACACCCAATCTAATTGTGGCTTCTTTAGTACCAGCAACTGATGGATCTGATGTCTCTGAATATAAATCGTTACTGTAGAAGTTAGTGCTGCTAGTGTATGTTGGTGTATCTGTTGTCGCAGCACTAAAATCAAATATACGTACGCCATCGTCATCATATGTACTGCCTAGCGAGTCAGATACAGATATCGCTTGCTCTACGATACCTGATTGCGACGACTTATGTACCTGTATGTTGGTTGGGAGGTCGCCAGAAAAACTACCTACCCCGTTAACATTTCTAGCCCGAGCCTTCAACCTACTTATCGATCTGACGTTTGAGCTTGTTATAGGTACAACCAAGTTGCCAATAGCATACATGCTTGAGGTACCTACGTTGATTACCGGTACCCCTCCGGACAACATTGTTGACGATCCATCAATATCAGAATACGTATAATCTGAACTTGCTACAACGCTACTACTTGTACCTTCTTGATTTGTACCATCTTCTACTTCAAAAATGTTACTTTGATTAGTATAGCATTGTCCGACGAGATTGTCAACAAGTAATCCACTTAATAACAGACTTGGACTGCCACTATTGTAGTAAGGTATACCACTAATGTATCGATACGATCCAGCAGCGTTTTCAGTGACGGACGCTACAGAAATATTGATAGCAGGCGTGGCGGTCAGATCATCTTTTACAAACTCAACGACATTGGTGCTACCCGTGGCATCGTGCGACAGCTGCATGCTGTTAACACCAATCGAGACACCGCTGGCAGCAATAGCCACCCTTGCCTTGAATCCTGAATATAAGCTAGGGTGGTATATACTGCTCGAGAAAGATATTGGTGATCCCGAAGCGTTGAATAGATTATAGTCGCTTTCGCTAGTGATGTCAAGGCTTGTAGTTCTTCCTGTTTGATCGGAGCTTGTAAGATTAATGGCCCCATCAGAAACTCCGTTCACTAAAGCAGAAAGCGTACCACTATCAGCATTATATGTTAGCGTCGATAAAGTAGAGCTGACAATGTCACCACTTGTTGAGGTAGTACGTTCTACAGATGAACCTGTTGAGTAAGTAGCACCACCCGTATTATCTGCGAACCCACTTGCCAGCCTTGGACTAGTTCCTGTGCTGCCACTAAATGTAATCGACTTGCTGCTCAGGCCATTTGGTGTTGCTGGGCTGTCGTCGTATACTTTAAGAGACGTTGTTGTAGACGATGGAATATCTGCTGGCAGGGCTGTGCTGTGGGTAGCTAGTGTAAGTGTTATGGTGTCAGAACCTGTACCGCTGCTAGTGCTAGCGCCCCACGTATGAGATAGTCGACTGCCTGCAGTACCACCTGCTGATGTATCATTTGCTATAGTCTCTGCTGAAGTACCATCACCCCAGTCGACTGTGTAGGTTACGTCAGCAGATCCAATGTTAGTAGTATTGTTGTCCAGGTGCAATGCTCCACCTTCAATTACGTATAGATTGCTACCGGTAAGCGCTGATCCGCCAGCTGAATTACTAAACATTCCAAAGTCTACGGCAGGGGTTGCTGTGTATATGGTAATATAATCTGTGCGAGATGATACGGCGCTTATGCCCTCGCCACTACCTGAAGTGTTTCTAGCAGTCAAGGCAACTGTAAATGGAGACCCACTATTTGTAGCATATGTGTGGCTTGGTGTAGAATCAGAAGTGACAGTATTGGAGCCACCATCTCCCCAATCTATTTCAAACTCGTTTGCAGTTCCATCAACGCTTGTTGAAAGAGTAACTGTTGTACCAGCACCACCCGCAGTTGCATCAGCGGTAAAGGTGACTGATTTTATAAAAGTGTCGTTGCGTACATTATTGATAACTTGATTCAGAATATCAATAGCGTCGGTTACTGTTGTATCTGTCGTGAAACTTTCATAGGCAGCGCTATTGGTTAAACTGCCGTCTGTAGGGGTAGCTAGTGACAGCTCCATTCCTGTATTAGCGCCTGCAGCTGCGAGCTCACTATATCTCGCAAGACGATGTCCCCCAGCTAATACTCCATCGTGTACACGTAGGGTATCATTGGTAATATCTACAGTCACCTCACCCGTAACACCAGTAAAACCTGAGTGTTGGTTTGCGGTACCTCGTCTGAGTTTTACTTCGATAGACATTCGTTATAGAGTTCCAAAATCGAAAATTGAGTCTGTTTCTGCATCATCTGTAATAGATCCGAAATCGTTATCCACAAATCCAAAGTCTAGTCTATCTTCAACTGCGAGATCGCCAGTAGCTGCAATGGTGATTTCCCCATTGTTCTCGACAATAGTAAGTCCTGCGCCGGCCTTCAATGTCTTCAGTGTTAATATATTATTTATCTTACTTTCAATCAGGGTTTGGCCAGTACCCTGACTTTGTATAGAAGATACAAGATTAGCTGTGTTAGCTACATTCAAATAATTGTTTAAAGCTGTCGTATCTGCCTTTAGTGACATAGCCGTGTTAGAGGCGTAGGCGTCTAAGTTAGGCCTTCCTGTTAGATCACTATAGGATCCACTAAAGGTATTTGCTACCTGCAGATAGTCGTTTAATGCAACAACATCCGCTTTATTAGATAGCTGGGTACTTACGTATGTGTTAGATGCCTTAGTAGCAAGACTCGTAGTAATCGATCCTGCAAAATTATCATCGTCTCCTAAAGACGCAGCTAACTCGTTTAAAGTATCCAGAGCACCTGGTGCGCCATCTACAAGGTTGTCTATCTGCGTTGATATCAACGAACTTACATTAGCTACTTGTAAGTATTGATTAAGATCGGCAGCATTTGCTTTGAGAGAAAGGGCACTATTTACGCTGCTATTTGCAGCATACAAATCTAAGTTTGGTTTGTCAGTTAGATCGTTATACGATTCACTGAATGTGTTAGCGACTTGTAGATATTGATTGAGATCTGTGCTATCTGCCTTCAGCGACATTGCCGTATTGGAGGCATATATATCTAGATTAGGCTTGCCTGTTAGATCACCATATACACCGCTAAAATTATTGGCAGCTTGTAAGTACTGATCTAAATCAGAAGCATTGGCTTTGTTGGATAGCTGAGTGTTAACGTATGTATTGGAGGCCTTTGTATCCAGCTGGACGTTAACATACGCGTTCGACGCTTTGATATTTAGCTGAGTGTTAACGTAGGCGTTGGAAGCCTTGGCGTTCAGCTGTGTGTCAACGTACGTGTATGAAGTTTTGTTGGCGAGCTCGGTATTTACATATGTGTTAGACGCCTTAGTGGCTAACTCAGTATTCACATATGTGTTAGATGATTTTGCAGCAAGGGATGTTGTAATTGTAGTAGCAAAATCGCCATCATCACCTAAAGCTGCAGCAAGTTCATTTAAAGTATCTAATGCAGCAGGTGCCCCGTCTACTAGACTGTTCAGGCCATCCGTTATTAGTACACTGACATTTGCCACCTGCACATACTGATTCAAATCAGTAGAATTAGCTTTTAATGCAAGAGCAGTATTAGATGCGTATATATCGAGATTGGGCTTGCCAGTTAAATCACTATAGACGCCACTAAAATTGTTTGCTGCTTGCAGATATTCAGTTAGCTCTGATCTATCTGCCTTATTGCTTAGCTGAGTGTTTACATGATTATTAGACGCGTATATGTCGAGATTAGGTCTATCAGTCAGGTCATTGTAAGACTCGCTGAAGCTATTGGCTACTAGCAGATAGTTATTGAGATCCGTAGCATTAGCTTTGGTGCCTAGTTGAGTATTGACATATGTGTTGGATGCTTTGCTAGCTAAGTTAGTAGTTACTGTTGATGCAAAGTTATTATCGTCACCCAGCGCAGCTGCAAGCTCATTCAATGTATCGAGTGCCGCAGGCGCACTATCCACTAAATTATCGATACTTTGAGTTACTAGGGCACTTACATTAGCTACTTGAATATAATCGCTTAGAGCGGCGCTATCAGCCTTTAACGCCAGGGCATTGTTGGATGCATAGATGTCAAGGTTAGGAGCATTTGTAAGATTATTATAATCAACACTAATGCTCGATGCGTTGGCAACTTGTAGATACTGAGTGAGGTCAATACTATCGGCTTTAAGATTAAGATCAGTATTGGTTGCATATATGTCGAGGTCAGGCTTACTTGTTAGGTCACCGTATACCCCACTAAAATTATTAGCTACTTGCAAGTAGTCGTTAAGGGCCGATACGTCAGCTTTATTTGACAGCTGCGTATTGACGTACGTGTTAGATGCGTATACGGCGAGGTTGGGCTTATCAGTCAAATCATTATAAGACTGGTTAAAGCTATTTGCTACTTGTAAGTATTGGCTTAGATCAGCAGTATCTGCTTTTAATGCAAGAGCACTGTTTGCAGCGTATATGTCAAGGTTAGGAGTATTGTTGAGATTATTATAATCAGCATTAATGCTAGATACGTTAGCTACTTGCAGATATTGATCGAGGTTTGGCTTGCCAGTCAGCTGGTCGTAGCTAGTAACTCCTGACACATTAGAGCTTATAGCATTGGCGACTTGTAGATATTGAGACAGATCAACGGCATTCGCTTTGCCGTCGAGTAGGATGTTAGCGTTGGCCACCTGCAGGTAGCCATCTAGGTCTGCAACTGTGGCTTGAGGTAATACCAGTCCGGTCTCTTTATCAATCGAGCTCGCCGCCACCGGTAAAATTGCACCATTCGCAACAGATACTACTGTGTTGGTAGCAAGTAATATATTGCCCGTATTAGCATCCTGCTGCATTGCAGGTACGCCATTTATGAATAGCGAGCTGCCACTAAGGTACAAGTCACGCCACTGGTTACCTTGAGAACCTAGGTCATACACATTGTTGGCGGATGGTATTAGGTGACCTGTAGCTTCAGGATTAAATGGTGCTACGAGTTCAAACTTACCGAGGCTTGCGTTATATCTTAACGCTTTGCCATCAGCTAGATTAGTGTCATCGACGTCGTCTAATCGTAAGAGTCTTACTTCACCAGAGCCGGATGATGACCCTCCAAGGCCGCCAGGTCCTTTTGCATATGCCATGCGCGTGACTTGCGCAGACACACTTCCTTTAAACTCATCGAAAAGTCTTGAGAGTCTATCTTCAATTGGTTTTACATCGGGGGTGTGACCGTCAAGGCCGTCCTTACCATCCTTACCGGCAGGACCTTGATTACCTACAAGGCCTTGAATACCTTGAGGTCCAATTGATCCAACGAGGCCTCGGTCACCTTGAGGTCCAATGGAACCTCTTTCGCCTTGAGGTCCTGTGTCTCCCTTGGTACCTTTCTGTCCTTGTTTTCCTCGCGGACCTTCTTTACCTTGTTCGCCCTTGAACACCTGAATAGGTACGGGCTCTTCCAATTCATCGAGCTGGAGGTATTTGACCCCAGACTGATCATCGATCTCTTTCTGAAGCTCCTGATACAGCTCTTTTAGCAGATCCTCCTTGACTTTGCTGTTTTCTTTTTTGAGAACGCCAAGAAGGGTTGCTAGAAGTTTGGCTTCATCTAGAGGTAACATTTTTATTCTTCTTTAGGTTCTTCGTAGTCACTGGACATAGAATTGTAGAATCTGGTCATGCTCTCAACGAGATGCTTTTCCTCTTCTGAAAGAGTTTTGTTTTGAGTATTGTCCGTTACTTCCATGGGATCTTCCGGTTCAATTTCAATGTAAGAAAGGTGTTCTTGAGTGTCGACCATATCTTCGTCACTGCCTTCTACTTCTATTTCTTTATTGATAGCAATTATTTCATCTTCTGTCATTTGCAATACATTTTTACGTACCCACGACAATGAGAAGTATTTGCCTACCAATGGATCTATCTCGCCAAGCAGCCTCATTCGTTCTGACATTATTTCAGATTTCTTGAGCTCTTGGAAATGATTATCGTTAGCAAAGTTGTAGGTTATACTATTCTTTACTTCGTTCCATTCCGATCTAGTCATTACACCTTTGAGGGCAAGATGTATCTCTAGTAGATTGTCAAATAGAATTGAGAACTTGTTTCGTATTCGATTAATGAATTTCTGGAATTTAATTTCGTCTCTTGATATTTCTGTGGAACGACCAATGTTGAAATTAACTTCTGCTTCCATTCTACTTACAGGTACGTTCAAAGACTTGAGGAGTTTCTTTTGGAAGTAGAGTACGTCATCCATCTCCCCCAAGTTTTGACCCCCAGGTAACGTGGTTATTTCTGTACCACGTCCGCCTTCTCGGCGAGGTAACCAAAAGTCTTCGAGCATTGTCATATGACGTCGATCGTCACGGACCTCACCTGTACTAGCATCATACACCAGCTTGTTCTTATGCTTTACCATCATGTCACGCAGATATTGCTCTGCTTTTACCTTGGGTAGATTACCTACATCTATGTAAAATATTCTACGTTCAGGGGCTCGAGACAGTCTGTATATTACTACTGAATCTTCGAGCATTCTAAGTTGGTTAAGAGGCTTGATGGCTTTGTGAAGGTATCCTAAGGTTAATTTGTTGCGTGCATCAACAAGTCCAGATGGAACGTAACATACACTATCAGGAGCTATCTTAATTCCTTGCTGCTGATTGGCCATACCTTTAGGATTGTACAGATAGAATTCTTTTATTTTAGGATACTCTGTTACCCCACTTGGATCCTTCTTCTCAACGTTTTCCCTCATCTTTTTAATTTTGCGGGGATCGACGTATCTAACTTCTTTAACACCTTCGCGGGGGGCGTTCTTGTCTATCACTATTTGATAGTATACCCGGCCATCTACGTACCACCTACGGAATATTTCATAACCTTTGTTTCCGAAATCGAGTAGCGAAAGGACCTTATCAAATTCTTCCCTGACGATCTTTTTTACTCTATTGGGAAGTTTTGTTTCGTCAAGAACTATCTCTACAGGATACGCATTGTTTTCCATTATGATAGCGTCGTTAATAATATCCTCTACTGCAGTATCACACTCAGGCATCAACACCATTTCACGATACTTAGTAACCAAGTCACCTTCAGACTTAGCCGTGGCATCTAAATCTAGATGCGTTCCATACATACCACCAGGAGCTATTTCTGTAACAGCATCCTCTTGATCCATTGGAACGATGCCCTGCAGATTTTTGGAATCCGCAAGTTCAGATGATGTTTTAGTAATTTCAAAACCGAAGAGCTGCATATTCAACCTCAATAAAAAAGGGGGTGCTGCCTATATTTAGCACCCCTTTTTTACCTGTGTTATTACATATTAAAGGGCAGGGGTATTAGAGTGCAAATATTTTGTCAGCACCAGTAGAGAAGCGAACTGTGATGTCACCGCCGTTGGGAAGGATAGGTAGACCTGCTGCTGTATCTATAAAAGCAATAAGTCTCGATGTTGCGTTTCCGCCTTGTGAATCAGTATGATATATAACTAGCGCTTCACAGTTAGCGCCGGTCACAGAAGTAAAGTTTGCATCGTCAGCATCGAAGACACCTCCTGTTATGGAGGTGCTTGCAAGTGTCGATGTCGAAATTACTGCACTGTTAGGTATATCTGCTCGATCTTCATGAGCACTGCTGAATGTGTAGACACCAGTATCGACCAACGCAATTGTAACTGTGTTGCTCGATAGATTTAGGTTGCCAGCAAGAAAGTCTTCTTTGGCTTTAGGGTACAGTACGTTAGACATCTATATGCTCCAATTTTATATAATATTATTGACCGCCAGCATCGCCGGTCGTTCCACCCTGTACACGCCAGTAATCGTATTGGAATGTTGTGCTGAACTCTTGAATTCCTTCGCCGTCCCAGTTAAGATCAATCGGGGCTATGTCTGAACACCAAATTCCATCAAACTCGTATACGCGAATAACAGTTCCGTCTTTTCCAAATTGCTTGACGAGGGCTGTTGACTTGTAAGAAGACGGATTATCACCAGAAGTTCGGACATTGCCTTCTCTAGTGTTCAGTTGGTTGTTCCACTCTTCAAGTGCATTACGGACCAAAAAGTCTTCATCATTGATTATTGTAACTGTCCAATCACCGAATGTTCTATTACCAGCGAGCTTAATTTGTCGACCGAAGTATGAAACTGGAATTGTTCCAACTGTAGAGCCAGGAAGCTGAGCCGCACGAACAAGGAAAGGTGTTTTCAAATCGCCAGTATTATTTGCTGGGTTAAAGATTTGCACCTCGAACAAGGAGGGACGAGCCCCTCCAAATTCTAACTGACCTCGAAAGTCGCTTATATTAAAAGCCATTTGTTTTCTCCTGTAAACCTATTAGTTATATTTATATTTTATTGACCGGTTATTTCAGAGAATTCAACGCCAGTTCTCACCGCTACAAAATTCAGCTGGATGAAGTTGATTGACCTTGAAGGCTTGACATAAATGTCTCCGACAAACTGATTAGACTCGATGATCTGACCAGTATTATTAGTACCATCACAAACGACTTGGAAGTCTGTGATACCACGGCGGCCTTTAACGTCTCTCAGGAATGGTTCTACAAGATTCTTAAATTGAGCTCTTGTAAAGTCATCATTGATTTCAAATAACGTTGAGTTAGCAGCTATCGATATTGCTTTTTCAAGAACAATGAATAGTCGACGCACGTTGATTCTATCAAACGCACTTGACTCAGATGTTAATGTCTTATCTCCATACAGGACAGTGCCTTGGCCAGGGAAGGTGACTATTGGGTTAACACCGTTTTGATACAAGGAGTCTCTTTCTGCCTTTGTAGGATTCCATGCCAGCTTGACAGCATTTTTGATCTGGCCGCGACTGAAGCCTGCAGGTGAGAACCATGGGTCTCTTGCACTATCAGTTCTTACCATAGTACCAGCTGTGTCTCCATTTGCAGGAACGTAGCGATAAACATCGTTGTACTTATCGTACTGATATTTCCATGCACTATCCATTACAGCGTATGAAGATGAAGGAAGAGTATCTCTGTACGCTACAACATCAGCTACTTGCTTGCCATCGTATGAAGCATTGTCTACAACAGTGGTGCTAGTTGGAGATAAACAAACTAATATATCTTTACGAACATCAGCAATGTTGGTAATCATGTCTGTTACAACAGTCTGACCATTTCCAGCTGCAAGAAGGAAAGAAATATCTACGTCTTCTGAATTTCTGAACTTACGGTATCCGTCAATTGTTTGACCAGCTGTAGGAGCACTTCCGTCCGCACCATTTACAAACGATGCTGTCTGAGGAGTTGTGCCGCCAGCAAAGGTTACACCCTGCGCTGCACTACCTGCATTTGTATTACCACTGTTATGTGCAGCCCACCATACATATCGAGATCTGTTGTTGACTACATCTTTGTAGTAGTTGGTTGCACCTGTTTCTGTTTTTGCATCTGAGGCTAAGGAAACATTCTGGAACACTTCAAGAACTTGCCCTTTCACTCCAGTCCACAATCCATCTTCGTCTGATACAACAACGTGCATACCGTCTGCTGATCCGCCTCTTTGTGTAGCATAGGCAGATGTGCCAGGAGCTCTATCTGTTACAGTGGAGTATTCCCACTTACGTACAATAGCAGTATTGGCTGCTACTGAATCTCCTGTATAGGCCTTTTCGAGTACAGCTGAGAGTCCTCCAGCATCAACTGACGATACTCTAATTGTTTGCTTGGCGCCAAGTGTGGCTCCTACTTCTAATAAATCTCCAGCTACCAGCGTACTAGCTTGGTTAGCAGAAAAGGCAATAGAAGTTGTATTAGCTGTTATTGTATATGTTCCAGTAAGCGTTGATTTAAAAGCAGCTGCAGACGCACATACAGATGTCTTCAAAGAGTTGCCTAGCTCGCCAGGATATCGAGCAACAAAATCACCAACGGTAGCAATACCTGATGAATAGTTGTTCTCGTAATCTTCTGAACTCTTTACAAGAGTAATAACGGTGTTACCAGCATTCTGCGTAGCATTGGCTTGACCTGTGCCTGATGCACGAACGACGTACAATGCATTACCGTAGGATAGAAAGTTCGCAGCGGTAAAGAAATCGTTGTATACTGTTGTTGTCGGCTTTTGAAATTGACCAACTAGCTTATCTTCTGAGGTAATTAGAGTTAGCTGTTCAACTGGGCCCCAACGAAAATGACCGGCAATACCGCCTTCGGTAGTCGATACGGCGGGAACAACAGTAGTTTGATCAAGTTCGCTAACATTGACTCCGGGTGATACTTGGAATGGCATTTGTGTCTCTCCTTAATTGAGGGTATTCTTTTTTATTTTGTTGTTGTGCATTCCATTTATTTATAATACATTAAATTTCACCATATTACCACTTATCAGATATAGTGTCGCTAGAAGGTAACGACCATCCTAGTCTATCTACATCAATATCAATTATACCATCATCTCCGCTGCCATCATCAATGAATCCAAAAGGAAGAACGTCGTCCTCTATCATTTGTTGATTATCAGCGTATAGTTTTTTTCTCAAATCTTTATTGGTCAAGTCTTTAAAATAATCCTGTCGTATTAGCCAGGAGAATAGGACTGTGCACATCACAATATCATCATGGAAGCCTTGTTCTGCTTGAAAACTTTCCTTAACTTGTACGAAGTTGCATAGTTCGTTGACATATTCGTAGTCTTCAAATATAAGTTTGTCTTGTTCTACTACATCTTTTAATACTGAACATCCTATTCTTTTTACGGTTTTAGACGTTCTTACTCCTAATTGGGCTCGGCCTCCGCTAAAGCCTGATGTTATATATTGGATCCCCCCTTTCTGCGAGGTTCTAAATATGTTTTCATACTCAAAATCGTTATATAATATATTAGCTACTTGCTCTCCAATGTCGTTTATTTCGACAAGAACAAATGCGTCGTTGTACTTTCTAGCAGCATTGTATATAACATCTGGATAAAGTAGAGGGGATATGTCTTTGCTTCTGTACTTGCCCACGCCTCTATAAGGATATTCTGTTATGTCGAATACAATAAAGGCTGAGTAGTCTAATCCTAATCCTCGTGATGTATCAACTACTATTACGTAACTTCTATCTGGCTCTGGCTCGTGGTAACATTTAAAGTTATTCTTCTCGTATAAAGGCGTTCGGAATGTCAGGGCTCTTAGCTTGGTAGCATGGATCAGGGTATTAGTACTTCCTAAGAACTCACACTCAAACTCTTGGCGGAATTGTTCTTCTGATGTTGCTCGTATGGTCTCTTCACGCCACTCTTCATCTCGACCCGGAACATCGGACCAATGTATCTCGACACGCTCGTAATCGTTTCTATTTTCCTCGCTGTCGACCCACAGCTTGTAGAACATATTCATTCCATTTGGTGTAGAGGTTATAATAACCTTCGAAGACTTACCAGATGAAATTGTAGGGAATACAGAGGTAAAAAACTCTTCCTGTATATTGTTGGGTACGAATGCAAACTCATCAAGGTAGATGAGATTCTGGGATGTACCACGAATAGCACTTGAAGACGTGGACGATGCTATAATTTCTGAACCATTTTCTAACTTTATACTACCTTTGTTCCATTCCAAAATACCTTGCTGCATCCATTTAGGCAGATGCTCATACATCAATTGTATTCTACCAAGGATTTCTATTGCTTGGGATCTTTTGTTGGCAAGGACAGCAATACTATACTGGTCAGTAAACAATATCTTCCAAAGAAGATAGGCTCCAACCGTTGTGGTCTTACCTACCTGTCTTGGTAGTTTGCATAGAGAGAAACGATTAGCTTCGAATACATCAAGCATCTCATTTTGGAAGTCCCACGTGCCGAAAGGAATAAGACCTTCATCCACACTAACAATTTTTACATACTCGTTTACAAAATACTCAGAATCGCGCGCTACCTTGACATACTCTAAAACTTGCTCTTGAGTAAACTCAATTGGTACGCCGGCAGACTTTAAATTCTTATTTCCGAGATATATATCAGGCATTTACGTTGACCTTGCCCCTAATCACTTGTATACTTACGGTGTTGCCCCCAAAGGGACATTAGATACTTACTTTGCCTTCACTGATCAATCGTTCTCTATTGTCCAAGTGTTCCGCTTGAACATCCTCTTTGTTCTGACCATGATATGCTACAGCTTGTCCTTCATCAATCATTTGCTGGCATACGCTACCGCCATCAATAAGAAAGTCTCCTAGTATCCTACCAAACTTTCCCTTAGCATCTTCGCCGTTTCGATCTATTTGAGTTTTAAGAATAGCTTGTTTACCGAGGAGCTCTTTTAGTCTTTTTTTAGACGCTAGGCCAAACTTCTTCTCAACCTTGTCGCGAGTCCTGCTTTCTGGGGTATCGATGCCAGCAAGCCGAACTCTCTCATCTTTCATCCATACACCGAACCCAAGGTCGATGTCGACGTCCACAGTATCACCGTCCACTACTCTATTTATATTCGCTCTATATTCATACATTTTTACTGTTGTCCTTAATCAATTGTTGTAACTCAGCAGTGTTTCCTACAAAGAGAGCGTTGGTGACGTTGGTCGGTCCTTTAGCAGATTCTTCTTTTAATGATTTGACTTTCTTTTGAACTTCGAGGAGATCTTTGTTAGCATCAGTCAATGTTTTGATTAGCGTACCAACAACTTCGAACGCTCTTGGAGACTCGCTTTGATTAGCAAGCTCGACAAGAGTATTCAATGCATCAGATCCCCTTTCAATTACGTTGTATAGGTTTTCTCTTGCATACCGGTAGTCACTATCGATGTCGCTGCTAACAGACGGCAGAGCGGGTTCTACAAGCTCTGAAGGCGTATCTTCTTCCACAATCTCAGATTGAGGGAGGTTGAATATATCTTCGAAACTTTCTTCCATGCGCGTCTTTTTCATATTATATGTCAGTTATGTTAGTGGCAAATCCATAATCATCATCAGCGCTTATTTCCTGCACTGGTACGGACAAGGCCGAGTTAGATGTTGGAAGGCCAGTAGATGTTAGACCAGGCTCTACTGTAATCCTTTCTGAAGGACTAGAGCGAGGCAAGTCAGTATGAGCATCAATCAATGCTCTCTTTATAATTCCACTTGTAGAAGTAGGACCAAATACATATCCCTTCATAGTAAAGTTGAGGTCCCACATTAGAGTACGTCTTGTGGAGAAATCTCCCTCGTACGCATCTTGGACGCTTACGTCTGTAAGTATACATGGAACGTCATATGTCAAATCCATTCCAGGTATCAGCTTGATGTTGTTTGTCCATTCGGGCTGAAAGTAAGGAAGTATTTGCTCAAGTATCTGAGTACCATCGTCAGCGTTCTTTACAAATATACTCAAGCGAAACTGAATATCATACGGTACAGGTATATATTGAGTACTGAGTGCACCTGTATCTGTAGAGCTTACGCTTACATTTTGCTGAGTAGATGCTAGCTTTCTATTTGCTGCGTAAGATATTCCCATCATCTCAAATCCAATTCTTGGTAGAGATATTGCAACATCCTGATCTAAGTTTGGATCTTGAGCTAGTCGTACTAAGAATTTTTCTTTTGGACCGTAGGCAATAGGTACCTTGAGTGTCTGAACAACAGTGTCACTTTGATTCAATCTTTGTAGATATATACCATTGAACATATTGCCAAATACAATAACGTACTTGCGAAGGGTTCCGTGATAAAAACTATTTCCAAACATACTTAATACCTATCGATATCCCCAAAGGGATTCTGTTCACTGAAGTCTAGTATATTATCAGCATTCGTTTGAAAGAATTCGTTATTAGCTGATCTGTCAGCTTGCTCTATTCTGTACTCTTGTAGCAATGTATTATTGTCCTCGAGCTTAACAACACCAGTGCCGTCCTCAAGGGTGAACTGCTGGTCTAATACATTGAGACTGTAAGTAGATTCAATATCATCAATATCGCTAATGCCAGTATCCATACGCTCAGAGCTATACTCGAATAACTCGCATCTAACATCGTAGGTCTGTAATCGACCAGTCTGATAGAATATTTGTTCATGTTCAACAAACTTAATCTCAAATAGCTTGTCGATCATGGGGAAGTATATCAGATCCCCTTCTTGAGGTCTATTGATATCGTTCAGATAGTCGTCGCCTTCCAGCATGAAGGTATCTGTATCTTTAGATCCTGTCAGGTACTGACGTGAAGGGGTTTTGGTACTACCATCTTCGAATACAAGATTGTATCCAACTTCTGTAATTATCTTAGGAGACGTTATAGCTTGATCAAAGCGTCTTCTAGCTACAGTAAAAGTAATCTGGTCTCTTATCTCTAAACCGAAGCGAGATAGAAGATCACCTTCACCCTCTAAACCTTCAACATTCTTTATGTACATTTCAACATCAATGGCCTCATCAAACTTAGACGAGGCATCCTCACCAAACAGATGATCTACATTTACTGTAGTCCTTGGAAGATACTTGACGTTGTGACCATAGATTTTAATAGCCTCTATGGTAAGATCCTCTACGAGATCTTGCTCTCTTCCATAAGAGAAATTATTAAAATATGCATTAGTAGCCATGCTAACCTATCATGTCGTGTACAGGAAGACTGTAGCTAGAAATCATCTCATCTTCGAGCTTCATCATAGCCTCTTGAGCTTCTTCCCATATCTTCTGACCGTTGAACGTCAGACCACCAGGCATCTGAAGGCCTTCAAACTTTTTAAGATTCTCACCCCACTGTCGCTTGAAGAGTTGAGTAGTGTAACGAAGAAGCCATCTATCGCTGTACATATCCGTGCTAATATCAGGGTCTAATACTTGATAGGCATCTAATACAAGAAAGCTGTCCAGTGGTATTTTGTCTTTCCAGCTGGTGTCGATGTGTACTCTATCGTTATGGCGATTATATCTTATAGGCTGCTTACCCACGAACATTTCTTCAAGCATGTTAACATGGGTCATTGCCATGGTGTAGGGTACAATAGATGATTGCAACATATTGTACATATCGTTGAGGTGTATTTGATATCTGACGTTGAAGAGGTTATTTACTGAGTAGGTGCCTCCAACTACGAAGCATCCAGTGACACCTATAATACCTTCCGGTACAGTTATGTAGCCGTTAGTTTGATCTTCGGCCGTACATTGATGTCTGTAGTATACGTGCTCAGTACCATCGAAGTGATAGTCTCTGTAGTAAGCTATAGCTTCGTCGATACGATCTTCAAGTTGTTCATCATC
>Ga0196887_1000247_pt1 | contig 26905 bp, 40 predicted proteins | sample VirMetDEL_Mar_31_FD_169094 | JGI IMG/M metagenome (GOLD analysis project Ga0196887, IMG submission 169094) | Aqueous microbial communities from the Delaware River and Bay under freshwater to marine salinity gradient to study organic matter... | ecosystem: Environmental > Aquatic > Marine >... | reverse complement strand
GTCTCAAGATATGCTGTACTTCTCAAATGGCGGCGTGGACTATATCAACCCCTCTTCATACCTTCGCAAGAAGGATCGGGGTATAAAAGACCGCATCTCAGACCACTTTATGGAAGGTTACAAAGAACGACTAACCCAATTCTTAGAGGACCAGAAAAATGGCAAAACTGGCGTTGATATTTAGTATGGCTTTACTCGTGTCTTCGTGTACTACGGTTGAGCAGGTCAAAGCAAACAAAGAAGTTTATTGCTCCGGTCTATATAAAGGCATGAGAGCCGTAGGACGAGGCGCACTGTCTGCCACTACGGGCGTAGTCGTACCGGATGTTTGTGACACGATTGACGCTATTGTCGAAGAAGAAAACTCTGACGCATGATTAAAATTGGTAAGCTACTTAAGTCCCTAGCACCCACTGTTGCTGAAGCTGCGGTCGGTCCCCTCGGCGGAATGGCGCTCAAAATGGTGGCGTCCAAGATGGGTGTGCCGGAAGCAAGTGCCGAGAAAATAGAAGAAATTTTAGAGACACAGCCTGAAAAAGCTGTATTGGTAAGAGAAGCTGATCAAGACTTCAAGACCAAAATTAGAGAGATGGAAATCGACTTAGAGTCTTTTAAGACAGAAGTTGACGACAGGAAGGATGCACGAAAAACCTTTGGCGATGATCCTACCCCTAAGATATTTGCCATGCTGGCGTTAATTGGGTTTTTAGGCTACGTGTTTATGGTTACCATACAGCCCCCCGATGCCAATGACGACGGCGTAGTTAACTTGATTCTGGGCTACTTAGGTGGTCTTGTTTCTGGCATATCCGCTTTCTTCTTCGGTGGCAGCAATGGAAAGAAGTAAGATGGAAAAACTATTAGAAATGCTTAAGCGCCATGAAGGCGTACGGTCTAAGGTGTACCTGTGTTCTGCCGGTTACGAAACTATTGGTGTGGGGCGAAATATCTCAGAATCTGGGATTGGGCTGTCTGACGAAGAAGTTGACATGCTACTAGAAAACGACATTGCCAGAGTAATCAAAGAGTTGGCCTCAGAATATCCGTGGTTCAACGATCTTGATGATGTCAGAAAAGATGCTATGATTGACATCAGTTTTAACCTCGGAGCTACGCGTTTGCGTGGTTTTCGACGCGCATTGGCTGCGATGGAAGCAGCTAACTACAAAGAAGCCAGCACCGAATTCTTAGACAGTAAATGGGCCAAGCAAGTGGGTGGCCGTGCTTTGGAGCTAGCAGATATGATCGCCAGTGGCGAATATGTCTAATCCATATATATTTACCGCTACTGTCTCTAAAATTGTAGACGGAGATACGATGTATGTTACTGACATCAATTTGGGTTTTGGCATCGTGCATCGCGGTGATAATGGTCGTGGCATTTGCTTGCGTCTTAATGGAATCGATACCCCGGAATCTCGCACTAGAGATTTGGAAGAAAAGCGTTATGGACTCGCAGCCAAAGCGTTTGTCAAGGCGTTCGCGCCAGTAGGCACTGAAATTGTTTTAAGGACTTACGAGAAAGGTAAGTACGGCAGATGGTTGGCTGACATCAAAGTAGGTAATAAGTGGCTCTGCAGAGAGTTGATTAAGCATCATCATGCGGTTGCTTATTACGGTCAAAACAAATCAGAGATACAAAAAGCCCATTTAGCAAATAGGCTTAAAGTATGTTCCACGTGAAACTACTCAGCAGGCAAATAGTTAAAAATTAAATCACTGTCACACTCAATAGTCACCCTGGCGGTATCTGTAGCCACGTAGTAAGTTATTGTAGGCATTTCAGCAATGTGGCAGTCAATGTTATCGACTTTGATAATAATTGGCGTAGGCGGCTCCACAGGAGCTTCTTCTGTAGCGAAAATCGATCCGAGGATATACGAAAGTATGCCAATAGCCATAATCGCCATGATTGAATAGTGAATTTTTGTCATAGTTAATCTCTTTCGCCTTTCAGTGGTTTAATCGTAAAAAACTCTTGATGATCTGGGTTTTTTGCTCGAAACATTCGGGCGTAGTAGGCTATAAAGTTATTAGATATCTTAAAATCATCGCCGCTTGTTTTAATGGCGTAATCCCATCGCATCTTGTTGATTACTAGCCATGCTGATGACTTCTTCACACCTGATTTAATCAACTCATGCGTCTGCTCTTGGAATTCTAACCAGATGTGTGGGTTTTTCTTATGCCAGTCCCACCACTTTTGTTTAATGTCATCAGTAGCGGGGGCTGAAAATTTATTCTTATAAATGCTCATCGTTTCCCCTAAAATGGAATATCGTCATCAAAATTATCAATAGGTGGGGTGGCTGATCGGTGACCAGCCTCTGGTTGATCGCCCCCTCGACCACGGGGAGTGTGAGCGCCAGATTCGCCTTTGTGCATATCTAAATTATTGACAATGACTACGGGCTTGGAGTGCTTAACCCCATCCTTTTCCCATGTCTCTAAAACAAACTCTCCCTGCACAGTTACAGGCTTGCCTTTGAGAAGGTACTGAGCCAGCTTGTCAGCTCGATCACCCAACAGCTTGCATTCTACCCAACTTACCTTCTCATATTGGCCGTAGCCCTGTTTAACGGGCAGAGGGAAGCTGCCTACACTCTTGCCGTTGGGCGTAACCCTTAAATCCAAATCCTTGCCTAGATTACCGCTAAAAATACATATATTCATATTTTACAATCCACTTAAAATTAATAGAAATATTCCAGTTAAAATCACAAGTGATCCTACGCCATACAAAAACTCGCTCATCTTCTCGCTAATCCTCATTTGCTTTCACCGTAGTAGGCTGCTCTGAAATCCGATGACTTCATTACCTCCCTGTCTTTGGTGGGAAAAGACCCGCCTTTCGATGGTGCGACCCACAGAGCCTCTTGAACGTGTTTTGGCAGCGTAAACCATTCCTCTGCTGCAGACGATAAGTCACCATCTGCAATGCCAGTAAGAATTGCGTCAATAGAGCTTGAATAGTCTTTTTGGTAGTCAATAATAGCCGAATTGCCATCGTCATCATCAGTCGGCACTCCGGCGGCTGCTTGCAAACTCAGCCGACGACAATAGGTTATTCCCGCTGCATAGCCGTGAGCGTCCTGCTTGCAAGGAATTAAAAATTCTGACTCCAGCCATTCGCCAGAGCTGTGCATGATCCGTGTAGCAACTCCTACGCACCCGTCCTGAGATACTGGCAACTGGACAAAGCTCAAGCCGTTATCAGCAAATGGCTTTCTGACAGCAGCTATGACCGATGTGAGGTCTGCATACTTGGACTTAAAGAATGGGTTCTCAGAGTCCTTAATTGCAGAACCCATTTGACTTTGCGCCTTTGAAAGAGCTGTTGCTAGCTCAGAAATTGATTCAGATTGACTAATCATTTAGTAGGTTCCCCTGCTCGGCGTACAGGCCGGTCATATAGATGTTGAAAAATTCTTCTTCGTAAGCCTGCCAGGTCAAGCTATTCTTAGGATATGGATTGTTGGGCTCGCCATCTTTAAAGTCCCAGCCTGCCTTGCTTCGAGCAGCGGCAAGCTCAGATTCTTTTGAAATTATTGCATTAGCTACTTTATCGCTGTGCAGCTTGCTGCGGAAAACAATAACATTGCTCATATCAACTCCTCCACATCGCCAGCTATATAGTCGGTGACAAGCTCTCGCACTATTTTTCCCAAATCCTTATCTGCCAAATCTTGCGACTTGCTTCCCTTGCATTTAACCGCATCAATAAGAACGGCTTTAAATTCAGGATGGAGCTTTCCCCAAGATACTTGGGTAGCCTCTGTCCCAATTGCCTCAATCGCTGTCGCGCTGTCGGCCTCGAGTTCCGAAAGAACTACCTCTTCGATTTTCATATCAATATCATCTTGCTCAATCTCAGCGGCTCTGAACAACTTTTCCTGCTCAAGCTCGTAAGCGTTTAATGCTGCTGTGTTGCTGTCTGGCAACCATCGATAGTCAAAATTGTTATTAGTCATATCTTCATTCCCCAATGAGTGTTTATTTGTAAGCTAGGTAAGATTAATGTATTATTTATTTCAATGCAAGCTATTATTTAACTGAAAAGTAATATAGGATTGAATTTCAATGAAGAAAAAAGTGAAGTTGGCTAAGTATTTGGAAGATCGGAATAATTTGCAATCGGAACTTGGTGAGATATTCGGAATCTTCCCATCGCGTATTAGTCAGATTAAGGCTAGTAACCCGGACGCTACGCTAATAATTGAAAATGGGGAGGTTTCCGAGCTCCATTACATAAAACCTAAGATTTATTACCGGATCACGGGAAATTAAATGCACTATTATCAGTTTAATATAGGTGATTACAGGCGAGATACCGCACATTTAAGTCATCTAGAACACGGTATTTATCGGTCATTGATAGACACTTATATGCTCGAAGAATCTCCACTACCGGGAGACATGAAAGAGCTTGAGCGTAAGCATTCGATCAGAACTGCAAATGAAAAGAAGGCACTTAGAAATGTCTTAAATGACTTTTTCAAATTCGAGAATTCAATGTTTCTTCATTCTCGATGCGATGAGGATATAATTTCATACAGAGATAAGTCTGCGAAGGCCAGTAAATCCGCAAAGAAGAGATGGGAAAAGGATGCGAACGCAGTGCGAACGCATAGCGAAGGCAATGCTAACCATAAACCATTAACCATAAACCATAAACCAATAACCAATAAAAAGAAGGGCTTTAGCAAGCCCACTATCACAGAGTTAGAAGATGCCTTTGCTGGAAAGGTTACTGATGCAGGTCATCAGGCAGGTCTTTTCCTTTGTCATTATGAGTCTAACGGTTGGAGGGTTGGTCGAAACCCGATGAAGTCATGGCAACACGCAGTTACTAGCTGGATAGCGAGGAGCAAGCAACATGGAACAGGTCAACAGTTTGGTCAAAAAGCTGTATCAAAGTCAGAAAGAAGGGACGAGGCCGCAAGACGATACCTGGAAGAAAACAATGATGATGGTGTGGCGTGGCCTACAGGCCATGAAGTTAGTCCATGATGACATTGGATCAACTGATTTTAAATACTGGGAAGCATCACTGTCTGATTACCCGCAAGAGCAGTTACTGCAAGGGCTGAAGGCTGCGGAAGATTGGTCCGGCTTTCTCACACTAGGAGACTTCCGTAAATTGTGCGATAAGCCAGTCCGAGCTCCCTATCACAGTGAGTTTAAAGCTCTGCCCAACAAGCGGATGGACAGCGATGTGTTCAGGCAAAAACTGAAAAAAATGCGCGAGGAGTTAGATTTATGAGTGAGAAAAGAACCGCCCAACAGCAAAAAGCCCTGGAACTATGGTGTAAGATTTTGGCCGAGGATTTGAACGCTGCGGGGCTTGATCAGCGCAAGGTGTTAAAGCCGTCAATAGCCATTCCGTGGTGTCAGCCAAGCGTGAAGGATAGGATTTTCAGACCTGTATTCACCGCCATGACTGGGCTGGAATCGACAGCAGACGCTGACCCCAAGGATTACAATCCAGTATATGAGGTATTGTGCAGACACTTAGCAACGAGGCTGGGCGTGACAGCTCCCGCATGGCCTGACAGGAATCGTGAGGATTTAAGGCAGGGTGGATGAAAGCGCATCAAAAAATAGTTAGAGATGGCGCGTCCCAGAAAACCGATATGCTTGGCGAGTGGTGGCTAGATATAGATACAGATATAAAAAAAGCAGAAGTTAGAGAGGTAAGCAGAGGAATTGCCGAGGGAATCATAAAAGAGTATGAGTGGCTGGGGTGTTTGGCAGCGGTAAATTGGTTTTATTACGGAATATTCTTTGATGATATTTGTGCTGGAGTGGTTGTCTATGGGCCTGAGTACATTGAAAACCTTGGCAAGTGGGATTCATACGGATATACGGGAAAAATAATACTTTTATCGAGAGGGGCTTGTGTTCATTGGGCGCACCCTCATAGCGCAAGCAAGCTAATACGGCAAAGCATGAAAATGCTCCCTGAAAAGTTCAAGGTGATTACTTGCACAGTTGATGACTTGGCGGGAGAGGTTGGAACCATCTATCAGGCTTGTGGTTTTGATTATGTTGGTTCTATGCGCGATGCAAACCCTAATGTTAATAGCAGAAAAGGGGATAGGGATGCTTGGGTGATTAATGGCAAGCTATACGGAGCCAGAAATATCAGACAAAAGCTAGGAACCACCAAGATACAGGAAATTAGAAAGCATTATCCAGACGCAAAGAAAATAAAGCAGAACTCAAAGGGCAGGTATTTTAGCTTCAGAGGCTCCAAAAAAGAAAAATCAGAGAATTTGAAAGCTATAGAGCATTTAATTAAGCCATACCCAAAGAGAGAGAACCAAGACATCCCATCAACGGTTTTAGACGGATATTCAAGATGAAACTATACCAACTAACCGACTCTGAGCTATCCAAGCGGTGTGAGAACCATGTAAAGCTATACCGTAATGTATCGGATTCAACTCGATTGCTTGAAGAGTTGCTTGATCGTTTCACCAAGCAGAAGAACATATTAGACGAGGTGTTAAGAGATGATTATCCGATCCAAACGAATAACTCAGGCGGCAAAAGACAGGAGCTGTGTGTGCTGCGGAATCGAAGATGGCACAATTGTGAGAGCGCACTATAGCGGGATGCGCCAACATCAGTACGGCAAAGGCCGTGGAATTAAAGGTCATGACTGCGTGGCCGCTGACCTGTGCATCAAGTGTCATGGGAAATTTGACAATTATGAAATGGGCAACGGTGAGACTAGGGAATTGCGACACATAGACCAGAGTGAGCAGTTCCTGCACTATTGCATGATGACGCTCGTCCGGGACATAGAAGCCGGAATTTATCAATTATGAAAATTGACATCAAGCCTCTGTCTGTCAATGTGGCATGGCAGGGGCGAAGATTTAGAAGCAAGGCTTACAAAGCATACCAACAGGAAGTCGCACTCAAGCTCCGCAAGATGACCCTCCCAGAGCCTCCCTACACGCTGCTCCTTGAATTTGGAGTAAGCAACAAGGCCGCTGACTACGATAACCCCATAAAGCCCTTTCAGGACTGCCTACAGGCTTTCTACGGCTTTAATGACTCTCAGATTTATGAGGGTGTGCAGCGCAAGGTAATCGTCCCCAAGGGCGAGGAATACGTGAAGTTTTCAATCCTGCCCCTACTAGACCTTAGTCACCTGTATGTCTAGGACAATTCTGCAATAAAATTCCTGCAATTTGTCCATAACAAACGAATATTGCTTTAATTGTACGATAGTCGTTGACAAGGGGTAGGTATTGGCTTAGAGTTGTCTCACTTACTTAAAAACACACAGGAGAACGACCATGTCAATGACCCGCAGAGAAATTGAAGACTTTTACGAATTTTGCGAGACACTAGACTTTGGTGATTATGACAAGGTTATGGTGCTTGACAGCAGTATACAGGCCTACGCAGACGAGGTGACAGGATGAAGCTAACAGCGGAACAGATCGAAGAAGTAGTGGTGGAGGCTCTTATAGAGGATAGGGAGAGCCTAGAGCAGGAGGAGATGTCTACACCGTACACTCACGAGGACTACGAAGACCGCATAGCCGAGCTAGAGAAGGATTTAGAGCAGTCCATTGAGCATATTGATAACTTGCAATTTTGCTCAGAAGAGCGCGGTTTTTTTTATTGCCCAAACTGTGGTGAAGGAACCAAGCATACAAAAGATTGCTACATTGGTGTGTTCTTGGACAAGCATAAGCCCTAGACCATCACATTACTGATTATATGGAGAGTGAGAATGGAAGATGAATTAGATATGTTGTTTAGATGGCATGAAATTGATGACCAGAAGTTGCTAGAGACAGTAAAAACAATTCGGCAATCTGCTAGAGATAGCGCATTAGCCTATGCCGCAAAGCATGGGTTTGTAGCACCGCCGCGAGAGGAAAGATCACCGGCTGAACTAATGAGAGGGGAGTGTGTCTCTGAACCATGACGACATGGCAGCGGTCATGACGAGGACGGTCCTTATTACGTCGACGTTCGAGAGGCCGCAAAAGCAGGGGCCAAAGCATTAGCCGCATCGTTCGGGTCTGACGTAGATTTATCAGATTGGGCAGCAGCTTAAACCAACCGGCCCCTACGGGGGCCAACCCCATACAGGAGAATGACCATGACGCTTAGAGAACTAACCCACAAGCACCACTTAATCAGCGTCCAGAGCGTTGTAGACAAGACTAAGGTTCCTCGCTCTACGCTCCAGGACTGGCATAGAAACAAGCCTCAACTGTTAGACATAGTTCTGCTAGGATGCGCCGCAAAGGAAGATAAGCATGGATAAGCATTTCTGGTGTACGCTGTGCGGCATCAAAAAGTATGCAGAAGACCTAGCAACCGGGATCAAAGATGGCTCTGGACTGTGCAAGGACTGTGATCAGCAGCTAAAGCGTGAGCTGGGGCGTGGTGTGCGAGAATATGTTTTGACGCAAAAAAAAAGGTATACTTAAACTATGGACTTACGAATCTTGGACGATAACGAGATTGAGAAGCTCAAAGAGCTTGCCCCTGCCCTGTCACACGCTCAGTTGGCAGAATATTTTGGCATGTCTGACAATTGCTTGAGAAGGATGTTTAAACGAGAGCCAGAGTTATTGGAGGCTTATAACAAGGCATTGCTAGACGCAAGCAGCAGAATGATCTCTCAACTGTATGCAAACGGCATGGACGGTGATTTTCAGAGCATGAAGCTATGGCTATCTCAGCGAGCTGGCTGGACGGAAAAGAGCAGGCAGGAAATATCTGGACCTGACGGCAAGGCTATTGAGAAGGATTATCATGTGACCATTGAGGTCGTTAATCCAGGAGACTTAGCCTGAATCTGCAGATCGCTCCAAAGCTGTTACCAGTGCTTGAGGCTAAACAACGCTTCATTGTGGTCTACGGCGGTAGAGGCAGCGGCAAAAGCTATGGCCTCGGCTCTCTTAGCTTGCTCAAGGCTCTGGAGGGGCAAAAGATCGGAGCTTTTAGAGAGTTCCAGAACTCCATCGATGATTCGGTACACAGCCTCTTAGCGTCTCAGATACAGTCTTATGGCCTTGAAGACTTTCAGGTGCAGAATAACCAGATTCTGTTTAATGGCGAGGCGGCTTTTAAATTTAGAGGTCTAGCCAGAAACGTAGAGGCGGTTAAGTCGATGTATGGCTTTAACTTGTTCTGGGTCGAGGAGGCTCAAACTATATCCTTTGAAAGCCTGAAGGCTCTTACTCCTACGCTTCGGGAAGCAGGCAGTCAGATATGGCTTTCAGGTAACCCACGGTCCAGCACTGACGCATTTTCTGAGCGGTTCATTAAGCCATTCGAGAAGCAGCTTAACCGCGATGGCATATACGAAGACGATATGCACCTAATTATCCGCATGAATTACGAGGATAACCCGTGGTTTACGAAGACTCCGCTAGAGCAGGAGCGGCTACATGATAAGCAGAACCTGCCCAGAGCTATGTACGAGCACATCTGGGAAGGCAAGCACCTCGATACTGTGCAGGACAGTATAATCGACCCTGACTGGTTTGATGCGGCGATAGACGCGCACAAGAAGCTAGGATGGAAGCCAGAAGGAGCTTTAATTGCTTCCCACGACCCTTCAGACGAGGGCGGTGACAGTAAGGGCTATTCCTTGCGCCACGGCAATGTCATTCTGGACGTTTGTGAAAATGTTACTGGAGATGCCAACGAAGGCATGGACTGGGCACTAGAGAAGGCTGTAGCAGCTCAGGCAGACCACTTCATCTGGGACTGTGACGGTCTTGGGATAAGCCTAAAGCGTCAAGTAGACCAGGCGCTTGAAGGTAAGAAGATGGAGTACCATATGTTCAAGGGCTCCGAGTCCCCGTATGACCCAGAGATGCCGTACACGCTAGGCGGTAGCCAGAGGGCTAAGACAAACAGAGAAACCTTTCTCAACAAGCGAGCACAGATGTGGTGGACTTTGCGGGATAGGTTCGAGGCAACCCATCGAGCTGTGGTGAAGGGTCAGTATATTGACCCAGAAGAGCTAATTAGTTTGTCATCAGATATTGACAATATTGAGCAATTACGCTCGGAAGTTTGCAGAATCCCTTTAAAACGATCAAACTCTGGTAAGATTCAGATTTTAAGCAAGATTGAGATGGCGAAGAAACCGTACTCAATACCTTCACCGAATATGGGCGATTCTCTCATGATGAGTATGCACACGCCTAAAACCAAGATAATGAAACCGATAGAGATCAACTTTGCAGGATGGAATAATCATGGCTAGTTACGACAATGGCAAAGAGTTAGAGGACAGAGGTGCTGGTGAGGACGATCTGAGCTACAAGGCTGATTACTCAGAGCATCAAGACGTTATAAATTTGCTAGATAAGTGCCAGCAAGCTGACAAAGACAATCGTGAACGTGTCAGAGAGGCCCATCTGTTCCTGGATAAACGAGATGGTCAGTGGGAGCCCGAATTCTGGAGCAGCAACGACAATAAGCCTCGTTATACTTTCGACATGGTCAATCCTATCGTAGACCAGGTAGCTTCTGAGATAGAGCAGAACGACTATGATATTCGGGTATCTCCGGCTGGAGGTGACGCAACTAAAAACTTGGCTATGTCGTTTGATGGAATGATCCGTAACATCGAGCAGATGTCTAATGCGAAGACTGTCTATTCGCAGGCGGCAAGAAACATGGTGATCGGAGGCATGGACGGCTGGCGCGTCATTCAAAAGTTTGTGGACGATAACAGCTTTGATCAAGACTTATCGATTGAGCATATTGGTAACTTTGTTGATCGAGTATGGTTTGACCCGGCGGCTGAGGCCCAAGACAAGTCAGACAGCCGTTATGCCTTTGTATTGCACCCAATGGCTGTCGATGAATATAAGTCCAGGTTCCCAGAGGGCTCTGGCGAAAGCGTAAGTGATGACAGGGAGGGCGATGCGTATTATGACAAAGCTGAAGTAGTCGTGGTCGGAGAGTTCTTGTACTTGGAGTCAAAGGACCGCGATCTGGTGATGATGTCAAATGGTCAGGTCCATGAGGTAAATGACGCTTATGAAAAGGTTGTCGATGATCTGAAATTAATCGGCGTTACTGAGGTTAAGCGGAGAACACGCAAGAAGCATTATGTATGCTCACGGTTTTTTGACGCAAAGGACTTCTTAGAGGATAAGCGGGAGACTGTGTTCTGTCGCATCCCGGTAGTGCCAGCTTACGCTAATTTTAAGATATCTGAGAATAAAACAATTTATTGGGGTGTAGTTGAAAAGCTGCTAGACCCGCAGCGAGTAATGAACTACAGCGTGTCTCGTGAGATTGAGGAAGGAGCTTTAGCGCCTCGTGCGAAGTATTGGATGACAACTGCTCAGGCATCTGGTCATGAAAAGAAGTTACAGACACTGAACACTAATGCTGATCCTGTACAGTTTTATAACGTAGACCCTGAATCACCTGCCGTTCCCATGCAACAGGGTGGAGCGCAAGTTAATCCTGGCTTGAGTCGAATATCAGAATCAATGCGGCTGATCATAGGCCAGACTTCCGGTATGTTCGCAGCGAATATGGGAGACAACCCAGGCTTGCAGTCTGGTGTAGCCATCAAGCAACTACAGGACCGAGGAAGCAATAGCACATTCAAGTACAGCCGAAGCATAGAGATTGCTGTAGCGGCTACAGGCAGACTCTTAAAAGACGCTATCCCAATGGTGTATGACACACAACGGCAGGTGAGAATACTCCGAGAGGATGAGTCTTATGACATGGTTCCAATCAATCAACAAGTTATTAACAATGAAACAGGTGAGATTGAAACTGTTAATGATTTGCAGGTTGGGACTTACGATGTTATCTGTCGCGCTGGTCCTAGCTTCCGTAATCGGCAGCAGGAGACTATAGAGGCCATAACAACATTGGCGCAGACCGATCCTAGCCTAATGCAGATTGCTGGTGACTTGTTGCTTCAGAATATTTCTACACCTGCAGCATCCCAGATTGCCGAGCGCAAGCGCATTCAGATGATTGATGCTGGCCTTATCCCACAGTCTCAGATGACTGATGAGGAGCTGGAAGAGATGGCTGCTAAGATGCAGGCTCAAGGTCAAGGACAGGCTCCTGATCCCGCTATGGTGCTCGCACAGGCAGAGCAGATGAAGGCCGAAGCTGACCTGATGAAAGTACAGGTCGATGCTCAAAAGGTTCAGAATGATACATTGAGGATACAATTAGATGCTCAAAATAATCAAAATGAGATTGTGGCGCAGCAGGCCAAGACCCAGGTGGATGTATTTAATGCCCAAACCAATCGCATTAAAGCTCAGGTAGATGCAGAAAAAGCTGGGGCGGTTATAGATCACACCAACATCAAAGCATTTGGTGATCAGCTAGACAACCAAGAGCAGATGACCGACATGATGGATGAGCAGGAGCGTAGAGCCCGGATGGCTATGATGTCTGATGTGGACCTTATTAGGATGGCTAACGGTGGCTAATCCATTAACTGGAATTCTTAGTGATGCAGGCTCATTCCTTGTTGATGAGGGGGCAAAGCTACTCGGTTTTGATGATGAGCGCCAAGTAGCTATATCACAAGAGGCGGTAGACCTTACTAATCAAATGGTAGATGCAGGCTTGATTGGTAAGCAGTATCGAGTAGAGCTGTTACTGCCAGAAGACGCTTCTAAAAGAACTAGACAGAACACTGGGATTAAGGGCGATGAAGAGGTGTTCAACGCTGTGAATCATGCTTTGTTTTCCTATTATGCTGGGCAAAACCCGCTAGCAGGGGCTGGTGCTCAGGCTAAGGAAATGATTCAGGGAGCGCAAGTCAAAAGTCGAGGCGGCGATCCTAGAACGGAAGGACTTGATTACTTCAATAACAAGTTTGGCATTCAGTTGGCTCGACAGGGCGCTAGCCTACAGGAAGCAAAAAATGCCATCGTGAACAGCATTGCAAACGTAAACAACGAGGGAACTAGAGGCAGAATGCTTCAAGGACTTTCTATCAGACCTGGACAAGACCTCTTGCTTAACCGTGAAGACTTGCCCACTGACACGCTTTATCCATTTAGGCGGTAATTATGGCTAAGACAGACCAAGAGTTAGCTCAGGAGGAAATGGCAAGCCGCCAGTATATGTATGGCGGTACGGGTCCGTTTTCGCAGTTTATTTCAGGCGAGCGCAGAGAGATATTGAGTCCTGAGTCAACGCAAGTTCTTGGTTTTGCTTCTGGTCCTTCTGGTGTTGAATACATCACCGAAACAATCCCTGCTGAGTATGGTCCTGCCGAATACGATCCTAGCTATTCTCCGGTCCGTAGGGGGCTTTCCGCGTTGGGCGATATGCTTGGCGAGGCTCCATCATTCCTTGGTTTCAGAGGCCCAGATGAGCAGGCAGAGGCAATACAAGGTGTAGGCTCTAGCCTCCGAGATGCTTTGTTTGGCACTTCTGAGTATATGTCTGAGCAGGCAAGGGCCGCAGCATCAGGCGGTGAATACTTTGATCCAGAAACAGGCAGGACTGTAGCGTTTGATCCTACGATAGTTATGGGAGGAGGTTCTAGCGGTGGAGGCCCAGCTTTGGCCTCTGGGTTTAGAAGATCAGGCAATGAAATTGGAGATACGCTTTTATACTCAGGCGGCGGCAGGCAAGGCTCTGCTATAGCTGGAGGCTCGGCGCTGCGTGGCTTAGACATGGATCAAGGCGCTAGGATGCAGAGAGCGCAAGACCTTGGGTTTGATACTGAGAGGACTGCATACAGAGGACTGAGTGGCGAATACGATCCTAACAAAGCTGGCAACTACCAAATGTTTACCAGTAGTCCTGAAGATGCAGGTGAGTATGGAAGAAATGTTGTTTCTTCATATTTAAGAAAAGGAAACAATCTTGTCGTTGATGGCGGCAGAAATAACTTTAACTCAATTCCTGTCAGAAACCTGCCTGATGCAGTTAGAGCCAATCTGCATTCAAGTGTAGGCAGCGTGGCTAGGACAGATGATATAGCATACGCAGCACAAGCCGCAGGTTATGATTCTGTATCAATTAACAATGTGTTTGACAAAGCGTCCAACGAAATACCAATAAAACCGTTGCCTGCTAAAAATGAGCCTATGAGTCAGGAAATGATGGATTTTCTTGATGAGGTAGATGCAAGCGAGGAGTACAAAGCATACCAAATGCTCAACAACACTCCTGATGTCGCTCTGCCTCCTGAAATCCCAAAAAATTACGATCCAACCACGATTGATATAATCTTTGATCCTAAGAACATCCGCTCCATTGAAGCCGAGTTTGACCCAGACAAAATGGATAGCTCTGATCTGTTGTCAAGTGTAAATCCAACGCAATCTGCGTTACGGGCTTTTGTATAAAGTTTATGGGAGTGTAATAGAGGTGCAAATCCTCCGGTGAAAATCTATCATGAACCGAGCCAGAGATAGCCGCTCCCGCCAAAAATTGCTTGCAAAACCACAATATGTGGTATAATTATAACACAGCGAACTCCACGCTTTTATTGGAGGCATGGAACGTCACCATTTATTTGACGGCATTTATGAAGGTAACAAGATGGAACAGGAAGATATTGTCGATGAGGCTGAAATAGAGCTCGAAGACGTAGAAACCGAAGGTCAAGAAATTGACTCCGACTCATCACCGGATACTGAGGAGGCTCAGGAGAAACAAACCAAGCCTGATTGGCAGAAGGTACGGGCCAGATTTGACCCGGTACAGCAAGAGGCATACGACAGAGGTGTAGCTGAAAAAGTCAAGAAGCTCAGGGAAAAAGAGCTTGAGGCTGAACAGTTAAAGCAACGTCTAGAGTCGCTTGAAAAACAGATGCCAAAACAGGAAAGGCCAAATGTGCCGAAAGAGCCGGACCCTTATGCCCTGAGTGATCAGGAGTATCAGCAACAGCTCAGAATGCGCGATGAGGCCATAGCTAGACAAGCTGCATTTGACGCACAACAACGCTTCCAACAACAGGAAGTACAGCGTTTGCAGAATGAACAGCTATACAAAGAGCAGGAGGCTTTGAATGAGAAGGTTACTACCTACTCGCAGCGAGCTGTCCAGCTTGGTATATCTAACGAGGAACTACAAGCCGCAGGTAATCAAGTTGCGGCATTTGGAATGTCAGACGATGTAGTCAACTATATTTTAGATGACGAACTAGGTCCGGCTATAACAAAGTACCTCAGTCAGAACGTAACCGAGCTAGACACCATCCGGTCTATGAGTCCGGCGCAAGCTGCTGTAAGGATAGCAACTCATGTACGCGAGAAGGCTGCTGCATTGAAACCTAAAGTAAATGCCGCTCCTGACCCGGTAGAACAGCCAGCGAAAGCTGGTGTAGCGCCTAAAGCGCGAGGACCGAAGGGGGCAATTTTTGAATGAATAAGGTGATCCAATCATGGCTAATAATCTTAGTAGTAACGTCACACGGAAAGTTGCTCGTGTATTTTTAGATGCATTCGAGGCTTCCCGTGTAGTAACAAAGACTGTCGACACTCAGTTGTTGTCAGGTAAGTTCAATCCTTCAAGTGGTAGCACTGTTGACTTTAAGCGTCCTCACGACTACAACACAATCCGCACTTCTGGCGGTGACATAAGTGGTTCCACGAAGTCTGACATCATTGCTGGTAAAGCAACTGGTACAGTTCAAAACTATTTCACAGCCGCCACTGAGTGGGGCAACGTGCAAGAGGCTTTGGAGCTAGACCAGTTAGATCAAATCCTTGAGCCAATGGCTCGCAGAATCGTAACTGACCTTGAGCTAGACCTCGGCGCGTTCATGCGTAAAAACGCAGCGTTGAGCTACGGTGATCGCGGCACTGTTGTTGACGCATGGTCAGACGTAGCTGGTGCTGGTGCGTTGATGGACTCTGTTGGTGTGCCAATGTCAGACGAGAAATACTATCTGATGAACCCATTCACAACCACTGCGCTGTCATCAGCTCAGAACGGTTTGAATGCGGCTGACGGCCTTGTTCGTACAGCTTGGGAGAAAGCGCAAATCAGCCAGAACTTTGGCGGCTTGATGGCACTAACTTCTAACGCTCTGAGCAGCTATACGTCTGGTTCTACCACTGATCGTGCAGGAGCACTGAATGGCGCTCCTGACGCAACTTACGTCACAGCCAAGGACACCATGCAGCAGACTTTGGTTCTTGATGGTCTGGGTACTGGCACTATCAAAGCTGGAGACCAAGTAACTATTGCAGGCGTTAATCGTTTAAATGTTGCTACTCGTGAGCTTATCCTTGATAGCGCAGGTGCTGCTGTTCCGTGGACAGGCACAGTCCTTGAGGATGTGACTATCGCTGCTAACGCTGCGACTATTACAGTCTCTGGCGCGGCTATCTACGAAGCTAACGGTCAGTACAACAACGTAGACGCGGCTCCTGCTGACGGCGCGGTTGTGACTATCGTTGGTGCTGCGTCAACTGTCTATCAGCCTAATATGTTCTTCACCAAGCAAGCGTTTGGTCTTGGAACTGTTAAGTTACCTAAGCTCTACTCAACTGACACGATTGCAACTACCAGCGATGGTATGAGCATCCGTGTGTCTAAGTACGCAGACGGTGACGCTAATACGCAGAAGATTCGTTTTGACCTTCTTCCGGCGTATGCTTGCTTTAATCCGCTATTTGCGGGTCAAGGCTTCGGCAAGTAACCTTGTGTGATTCTGGGAGCTTCGGCTCCTAGTTTTTTATATGGCTACTCCAAGAAAAGGTAAAGCGAAAGTAAAGGTCACCGCTAGCGGCAAGAAAGTCTCCTACGGGCAGGCTGGAAAAGCCAAAGGCGGTGGTTCTCGTGTGAAGCCTGGAACAAAGAAGGGTGATTCTTACTGCGCTAGGTCTTTAGGAATTAAGAAAAGGCTTTCAAAAGAAAAGCAGAACGATCCCAACACGCCTAACAACTTGAGCCGTAAACGCTGGAAGTGCAAGGGTGCTAAGTCCACAAGAAGCAAAGGTGCTAAGTATGAGTGACGGCCTGTACGCTAACATCCACAAGAAGCGCAAGCGAATTAAGCGTCAAAAATCCCAAGGTAAGACACCAGAGAGAATGCGAAAGCCAGGCTCGAAAGGTGCTCCTAGTGCTAAGGCGTTTAGGCAATCTGCCAAAAATGCAACATTTGAGTGAGGTGAATTATGCCAATGGTTGACGGAAAGAAATATCCCTACACAAAAAAAGGCAAGAGCGATGCTGCCAAAGCTGCTAAGAAAAAGCCCAAAGGCAAATTCAAAGCAAAGGGAGCTATGTACGAATAATGGCTACTGTTGCTCAAGTTGCAAAGGCATCTTTACAAAGAATATTAGTCCAGGCTAGCGAAGCCCCGTTGCAGCCTGATGAGTATAGTGACTTCATATTTGCTATGAATAACTATATGAATGATTTGGACGCTTCAGGGATACAGCTAGGATACACAGAGGTATCTGACTTAGGCGATGATGTAACTATCCCTACAGGCGCACTGCGAGGCTTGATAGCTAATATGGCTATTGAAGTTGCTCCTGACTACAACGGCATTATCTCGCAAGGCTTGGTAAAAGCAGCAAGAGACGGTTTTAATACAATGCGATTAATAGGGCAAAGTATGGGCGTTAGCAAAATGCCATCTACCCTACCTATTGGTTCGGGAAATGAAGATAACTTGTATGGCTTTTCTAGTCACTTTTATCCAGACGCTGAGGCAGAAATACTAGCAGAATCTACTGGGGCAATAGGCCTGGAGCAAAATACAAATGGTTGATCGATCGCAAGGCAGAAAGAAATCAAATTTTGTTGCCAAAACATCTGTAGATGCTGGCGCGTTTATGGATTACTTTGTAAACGGCACTAATTATAAGATCAGCTACACCAATTTTGTTGGTGGTCTTGGTGTTACCGGAAGTATAACTCAGACGGGAGCTGCTACTGGTATTGCTGTCTTAGATATTGATGGTTCTGTAAACAAGATTAGAAACATAGAGAGCGGCTCTGGCATATTGGCTAGTGTATCTGCCGAGAACGGTTTAGAGCTAAAACATAACTTCTCTGCTGACTCTACTGGCGTTCCACTGTTACTCAATGTAACGGACGCTACTCCTGACATTGCAAGCCTGGTTGGAGGAAGCGGAATAAACGTAACCTCAACAAGCAATTACGTCACGATAGATGCTGAGGCGCAGCCATACGCTCAAGTTACTGTGCAAGGAAACACTGGAGCCACAACGATATCCACGGCTGGCACTCCTGTAAAGGCGGCAGCAACTTTTGTTGTTGGTGTACAGTCTGGGTTTACTGGAGATACAACAGGAAAGATAGTTTACAACGGAACATCTGAAAGAGTCGCTGCTATTCATGTTAGCGCCACATTCAGCCCGGTTGCTTCAAACAATCAAGAAATATTTATACAGATTGCTAAAAATGGCACTGTTGAGGCTGGCAGTAAAATTACCAGAAAAGTAGATGCTGCTGAGTCTGCTAATGCTTCTACGTTTTTCAATGTTTCCTTGTTTCAAAATGATTTTATTGAGCTTTATATTGGTAACGACACGAGCACAGATAATGTTGTTCTGATTGATGCAATTGTGGGTATTGTGAACTAATGCCGAAGGTTATCCTGCCAATAGCTAACGGATATTATGAGAGCGATTCTCTGCCGATATCGGCGCAGGAATGCACTAACTTCTATCCGAATATAGCTCAGGCTCCTGCGTTAAATCAGGAGACTCTGTTTGGTACGCCCGGTCTTACACAAGTAGCTAGCGCAAGTGACATCAGTAACTGCCGTGGCGCACATGAAATGAACGGTGTGCCTTACTTTGTGATTGGTAGCAAGTTATACAGTATGTCATCAAGTTATGCTTTGACAGATCACGGTCAAATAGCAGGATCAGGCAGAGTATCGATGGCTGACAATGGAACTCAGTTGTTGCTGTTGGTTCCTGGAGGCAATGGGTATATTTACAACCACGTTGCTGATACTTTTGCTCAGATTACAGACGCTGATTTTACGGCTAACGGCAATCCTCAACAGGTTGTGTTTATTGACGGGTTTTTCTGCCTCACTACTGACACAAAGAAATTTATTGTCAGCGCACTGAATGATGGTTTGTCGTATAACGCGCTAGACTTCGGTACTGCAGAGTCGGACCCAGATGAGATCGTTGCTCCTATAGTATTTAAGAACCAGCTATTTATCGGCGGTTCGCAGACGATAGAAGCATTTCAAAACATTGGCGGCGCTGACTTTCCGTTCCAGCGTACTGGGTTGTTCCTCAGCAAAGGGATATCTAGCCCGTTCAGCATTCAGTCTATTCAAGATACGTTTGTGTTTGTAGGCGCGGGTACTAATGAGTCACCTGCGATCTGGGCGCTAAACGGCAACAACGTAGCCAAGATATCTACCACTGCAATAGATAAAGAGTTAAGTGCTTTAACTGAAGCCCAGATACTAGATATATATTCATGGGCCTACGCAGAAAAAGGCGCATACTTTGTTGGATTTGCTTTACCTGGTACTACGTTAGTGTACGACACAATAAGCAAGCGATGGCATGAGCGTAAATCATTTGTGGATGGCTCATTAGGTGCATATCGGGTAAACGCACTGGTTAGGGCGTATAATCAATTATGGGCAGGTGATCTGGTAGATGGAAGGATTGGCCTGCTAGCCCAGAACGTGTACACAGAATACGACACCGAGATTCGCAGAACTATCGTAACTCAGCCGTTTCAAAACAATATGGATTCTTTTGTACTCCCAGAGTTAGAGCTTACGGTAGAGAGCGGTGTAGGTAATTCCTCTGCTGTGAACCCGAAAGTGGGATTAGAGCGGTCTGTAGATGGTAAAATATGGTCAGATGCTAGATACCGCAGCATTGGTAAAGTGGGCGAGTATAACCGCAGAGTTATCTGGAACCGTAATGGTAGGGCTTCAAGGTTTGAGCTTTTTAGATTTACAATTAGTGACCCGGTAAAGCCTGTATTTATACAGATGACTGCTGACATTGTGGCAATGCAATGAGCTATAAGTTAAACGCGGCCCAGCCGATAGTTGATGCTAATGGCACGATGGAGCAGCCATTCAGACAGTTTACGCAGGAAGCGGCGTTATCTATACCTATAACGGGTGTAGGCAGTCCAGAAGGAGTTGTAGAGGCGGTACAGTTTAGTTTATATCTCGACACTACAGGAAGTGCGGGATCAATCCAATACAGAAAAATGCAGCCTGAGATCGGTGGTGACCGAAGCAAGGGCTGGATAGCGGTTTAGGAGAATATTATGGCAATACCATTTTTAGCACCATTAATTGCGGCAGGAAAGGGCATAGCTGGTGCTCTTGGAGGCGCTAAGGGTTTGGCTGCTATAGGTAGCACTGCTCTTGGTTATAAGGGCCAAAGAGATGCTAATAAAATGGGCGCGAAAGCAGCGGAGCAATCTGCTCAACAGCGAGCGGAGCAAATGGCATTGATCAGAGAGTTTGGTCAGAAATCTCTAGCTCCGTTGGCTCCTGCATATCAAAGGTCGCAAGACATACGTCAAAATGCTGTAAATCAAGCTCTTAACCTTACTGGCTCGATGTTTAGACCGCAGCTTGAACAATTCCGAGAAGGCAACTATATGGCCCAACAACGAATAGCAGAGGCCCAGCCTTTTATGCAATCGGCAATACTTGGCAGAGGATCGCTAGATTATCGGCCCGAAGCGGCACGAGTAGGCGGTCAAATAGATTACAGCACTCTTGATTCCATAATAAATCCGCAGCAGATGCAGTTTACTCCTGTAACACAAGCTCAACCAACACAACCAACACAGCAAGCATCTGCTCCAGTTGATCTAATGCAACAAGCAATGATGCAATTCCAAACCGATGGGCAGATACCGTTATGAGTATGAGAATAGAAGACACGGAAGGCGGTAAAGAAGCTGAATTTATTGTACTTGACTTTATTAAGTCTACTCCTAATGCATCGGTTGCAGATATCGCAACTCTAATAAATGATGTTGGTGCTGATCTTAATTATCTTTCCACTGTTTTAAATGTTGATCCTGTAATCGCAAGGCAGGCTTACAGCGAAGTTATTTCGACTGCGCCTCCGATACAGGAAGTAATCAAAAAACAAATAGATTCAAATCCTGTAGTTCCTCCTACTAGACCACTAGATCAAGTAATCGATCCTAGCGGTCCTGCATTTTCTCAAGAAGAAATAGATAATGTTGTAGGTCAACTTACCCGTGGCGATAAAACGCCAAGTGAGATTGCTCAACAGTACGGAGTAAGCGAAGACTTTGTTAATACTAATCTTCAAATAGTACAAGAGCAGGCTTTTCAAGACCTTAACTCAGGTGCTAAGACACCAGAACAAGTCGCTAGTCAGTACAATCTAAGCAACGAGTTTGTTGTTAGCAATCTTGCAAGAGTGAACCAAGAAAGAAATACCAATCCCCGTGTTTATGATCCTGAAAGGCCTAAACCGCCGGTTAATGTTGATCCTGAAAGGCCTATGCCGCCCAGTGTGCCTGTATCGCCTGAGCCACAATTACCTGTGGGCCTGGCGGCAGCAGAACAAGCCGCTTTGGGCGGTGCAGGAACGGCCACAGGGCTTTTGGGTGCTACCGCAGGCTCGGCAGGCAGAGAATTGACTGCAGGCACACTGGGCGGCATAGGTGCTCTGAGAGGCGGTATAGGACAAGCTAGACAAGACATAATGCAGGGAACTCAAACTGGCATAGGCGCTCTCCAGCAAGCACTGGGAGGCGCTAGGGCTGACATTGAGTCAGGATTCACTGGAGGCCGTGGAGACATACAACAGGCTCTCGCTCAGTCCAGAGGAGATATTCAATCTGGATTTGGAAGAGCTGAGGCAATGTTTGATCCCTACGCTCAGGCTGGCGGTCAGGCGCTACAACAGCAACTAGCACTGTCTGGCGCGTTAGGTCCAGAAGCATTTCAACAGGCTTATCAAGAAAGTCCACAGATGAGATTCTTGCAAGAGCAGGGCGAACGTGCTGCTCTTAGAACAGCAGGCGCAAGAGGCGGCTTAGGAGGCGGCAGGGTTATGCAGGAGCTTGCTAGGTACAATACTGGCCTGGCTTCTCAAGACTTGCAAAACCAAATAGCCAACCTTCAAGCTCTATCTGCTCAAGGGCTTGGTGCTAGAGGCAGTGCGGCTAATATCGCCACAGGTGGCTCTCAGCAGCTTGCGGGACTAGCCTCTGGTGCTGGTCAGAATCTGGCTAATTTATCCACTGGTCAAGCTCAACAGCTTGCTAGTTTGGGTGTGCTTGGCGGTACTTCTGGATTACAAGCAGCTACTCAACAGGGTACGCAGTTGGCTAACTTAGCGCAGCAGCTAGGTGTTAGCGAAGCTGATTTAAGAACATCTCTCGGTGCAGGACGCTCTAACATTGCGCTAGGTATAGGAACTAGAGCGGCAGACTTAGCCGCACAAACAGGCTTGAATGTAGCAGGCATGAGGACTCGCGCTGGCGAGCAACTACAACGTCAATTTGGAACGACCGCATCTCAAATGGGTGGTTTGCAACAAGGAATGGGTGCTGGTACTGCACAAATGATTGGAGCGCAGACCGATCTTGTTAGCAGATTACAACAGGCGGCGGCTCAGGGTGATGCAGCAGCTCAAACAGAATTGGCTTTAATGCAAGCTCAAGGCAACAGCAACATAGGTGCTCAATTAGCTGGCGTACCGCAATCCTCTACATTTGTTCCTCAAAGCCCGATCTCAGGAGCTTTAGGTGGTGCGGTTGTAGGAGCGAGACTTGGCGAGATGTTCCCAAAAGAGGAAAAAGTGCAGGCTCCTGTGTTTGATTCTCAACCGTATGTGCCTACGATGAGTTATCATTCCGGCGCAACGGTATATCCTGGTAATACTCAATTTGGCGGTAATCCAAGCTCTATGGGAATAATCAGAAATCCTTTAAGTTAAGTAATATAGGCGATTAGGTATAGATATGGCTGACAACTTATCATTGTTAGGTGGAAGAATGCCTACACAGCAGCAAGGTCCACAACTAAGCACAATATTGCAAGGCTTGCAATCAGCTTACGCTGGTCAAGGTCCACAGTTTTTGCAGCAAATGCAGCAGCAAGAGCAATACGGCAGACAAAAAGCTATGCAGGATTTTCAAATGCAAGAAGTCCTTGCCAAGTCTGCTGCTCAAGATGCTGTAAGGATCAGAGGTTTACTACAAACTGGAAATGTAGGTCAGGCAATTGAGTTACTGCAAGACAGGACTCAGCTAGAGAATAGAATTGGAGCTTCTAGCGAATCTACTCAAAATATGATTCAGATGCTTATGAATGATCCTATGTCAGCTATACCTTCTCTTGATTCTGCAATAAACAGCGCGTATCAGATCGGCTTAATACAGATGCCCAAGCAAGACGAACTAACTGTAAGCCAACTGCGTGAAGTAGGCACTAGTGCTAGAAAACTTAATCAAAACGTAGACGAGATAACGACCGCTTACAACAAGGTCAAGGGCTTAGAGAAAGAAATGAGAGCCAAAAGCAGATCAGCAATCAATGCGGGCATCATGAACGTAGCTCGACTGATATCACCGGGTGTTGTTACGGATGCTGATGCTAGGCAAATTGCTGGAGCGGATACGCCGATATCTGCGGTTATTGCTGCATTACAGGGAAGAGGCGTAAATACAGAACAGTTGATGCGAATTGTTGATCCAACAAATCCAGATACGTTTGACGTTGATCAGCTTATGGCTGTGGCTAACAGCGTGACTGCGGCTGGCATACCATCGATATATGATGCTTACTCAGATTTGCAGAGGACAGCTACAGACTTCGGCGCTAACCAAAGATTTATGAGCGCTTACTTCAATCCAGAGTCTAAGAGAATGCAAACTTTGGCTAATATAAGAACAGAAGTTAGCTCTCCCGCCTCAAATATGATTCAGTTTGAAAGCGAAGAAGACTTGAATACTGCATATCAAGAAGGACAAATAACAGATGCTGATTTGTCTAGGGTTAGAGTAAAAGCCGCTGATGGAAATTATTACCCAACAAGATTTACGGATTGATTTATGGCTCCTCAAACGAAGACATTAATAGCAGATACAAATCAGGCTCCTGTTTTTACTAGTGCTCCTGCACCTCTAAGAGAGATAGGCGAGCCTCAAAGAAGTCTTGTGGCTGATATACCTCTTACGCCCGAGCAGGAATCTGCAAGAGAGCTTTACCCTACAAGAGTGGGCGAGGTGCTCCCTGACAGTGGAGTTGTCGCTCGCACAGGATTGGGTGCGCTCAGTGCTTTAACATTTGATCCAAACGAATTCGCGCAGATACTAAAGGTTGCTGATCCTAGAATACAGGTAAGCACAGGGCCAAGAGGCGGTGTTTACATTAATCACCCTGAGAATCCTCAGACCTATGTTGTTAATAAGCCGGGTTTAAGCTTAGGAGATGTTCCTCAAACAATAGCAGCAATTACTGCGGCAACTCCTGCTGGTTTTGGTAGAACTGTGTTGACCAGGGCGGCATTAGAAGCGGCAACGCAAGCTGCAATAGAATTAGCCCAAAGTAAAGCTGGTGGCGAGTTTAATGTCGGAGAAGTAGCTATGGCTCCGATGTTTAGCGTTGCTTCAGATTTGCCCGGAGTGGTCTCTGCGGGAAGACAAGAATCTGCAATGAGAGGTCAGGTAGCCGGAACGCTCGAGGAGGGAGCAGCTCCTGAAATATCTCGCGTAGCAAGAGAGGCAACAACTGGGCGGGCTCCGCAAGCTGCTGAGCGTATGGTTGATGTTGTTCAACCTGATCCTGTTAGGGCTAGGGCTGTTCAGGAACTAGGGTTAGAAGAAATTACTCCGGCAAGAATCGTTTCTGGAAATCCTCAGTACATTCAGGTTGAGCAGGCTGTGGCTCAGATTCCTGGCTCAGCAATGGCTAATTCGGAGAAGCAGTTTATAAACGAATTAGCCGCTAGGGCTGGAAACTTCATAGACGAGTTTGGAGGGAGCCGGGACTTAATTGCCGTAGATGATCTCATCAAGAAAGAGATGAGCGATATAATGGACGGTCTGAGGGCACAGTCTGATGCTCTTTACACAAAGATTAGCGCAACGATTGATCCTAGAGCTAGGATAACTAATTTGCGTCCGCTTAGGGACGCGCTTAGGTCAAAAGCAATAGATGCAGGCGGTGTAAGAAACTTATCTCAGCCAGAACAACAATTGTTTAGAGAAGTGCAAAAATCAATGTCAGCAACTGGTAGAGCTGGGCAGATGACTTACTTTCGACTTGATGAGCTAAGGCAAAAAATAGGAGAGCAATACGGCAGCGCGTCTAGAGGTATGGTTCAGGGAGACACTGCATCATTCCAGCTCGGTAGATTGTATGACGCTCTTACAGAGGCGCAGGATCAGGCTCTTAGAGACCTTGACCCATCTATGTCTCAGGTTTGGGAAGCAGCAAAAGGTCTTGTCGCTGAGAGAAAAGGTCTTGAAGAGATAGCCAAGAATGTTGCTGGCAGGAATATGGAGAGGAATATTGTTCCTCAACTAACCAGAGCTATGAATCGGTTATCTGAGGGAAACAGTCAATTGTTCAAGCAGGTTATAGAAGCGGTCCCAGAAGGTATGAGACAAGAAGCTGTAGTAACTGCTCTTGGTGGTATTTTTACCCGTGGAGGCAGAACGAACGTGGAATTATCTCCCGGTCAATTTGCTGCTTGGTGGAATAAAATTAAGAGAGACTCTGGAGCTAGGGATTTGCTTTTTAGAAATCTTCCTTCTGGCGGCGCAAGGTATCTCAATAACTTAGCGTCTATATCAAAGGCTTATGCAGATGCAACAGCCTCTGCTCCCAGAACTGGTATAACTAATGCAATGGAAATGATGAATAATGACAACGGATTCATCAGCAAGTTTTTTGGAGAAATTCCCATTGCTGGCGCTTGGGTAAAATGGGCTTTGGATTCTGCCCCAGAAGATACGCTTAAAGCCGCAAGTCAAATGATGGGTGATCCAAGTTTTAAAAGAATTATTGTTAGGTCTGCAAGAGGGGAACCCACAGATAGGGCTGAGGCTAGCTTTATTAAAAGCAAGGTATTTAATAACTGGGCAAACACTGTTCCAGCCAACATCAAAGAAAGAGCATTAGCCGTAGGTGTGGCTAATTACTTTTTGAACAGTACAAGCGGTGAAGAATAATGGCTAGATTTAATGAAATAAATGCACAATATTTTGATGACGCTGGCGATCCGTTAAGCAACGGTAAGATATATTTTTATGAGACGGGTACGACTACTCTTAAAGATACTTTTAGCGATATTAATCAAACTATAGCTAACACCAATCCAGTTATATTAACTGCGGCAGGTAGGCAACCAAACATATTCTTCAGCGGCACAGCTAAGTCAATATTAGTAGACAAGAATAATGTGCAGATACTAGTCCGTGACCCGGTAGGTCAGACAGCTAGTGTATTTGGTGATGGATGGGTAGCTACGAAGATATACAGTGCTGATGCCGTAGTATTAGGTAGCGATGGTCAATACTATCGATCTCTAGCCTCCGGTAACCAGAACAACGATCCGACTTCTACGTCTGGATACTGGACGCTACTTTACTCAGTAGAATGGAACTCGGGCATAACCTATCAGGAAGGTGCTGTAGTCACCTATAACGGCGAGCAGTACCAGAGCCTCCAGAACACCAATCTGAACAATAATCCGTCCAGTGCGACAGCGTACTGGGTGCTACTGAGCTTTGCCTGGCTGTCTACCAAGACATACGCAATCAATGAAAATGCGGTAGGTACTGACGGCATTCTCTATACGTCTTTACAGAACTCTAACACTGGCAACATTCCGGCAAGCTCTCCTGCCTACTGGGTAGGCACATCTGCGGCGGCAGCGGCAAGTGCTACGGCGGCGGCAGCATCTGCGACAGCGGCAGCAGC
>Ga0196887_1000244_pt1 | contig 26973 bp, 25 predicted proteins | sample VirMetDEL_Mar_31_FD_169094 | JGI IMG/M metagenome (GOLD analysis project Ga0196887, IMG submission 169094) | Aqueous microbial communities from the Delaware River and Bay under freshwater to marine salinity gradient to study organic matter... | ecosystem: Environmental > Aquatic > Marine >... | reverse complement strand
CGTTCCCAGACCATATTAAAAGAGTCTTGGATCTGTATAAAAACTTTTAATGAGCGTAAAGTCTCAAAAAGCGCTACTAACTAAACTACATAATGAAATGTTAGTGGACGCAGAGGATTACAGAAAGCTAGCCAATATAAGGTTCCATACTTTTGTGGTAACTCGCAGAGCTATACGTAGGGGTATAAAGGACAGATTAAAAAAGAATTTTCAAGACATATCTGAGAAAGATATATCCGCAGTTCTTAAGAAGGTTGATACTGCTGTACGAAAGTTGATTCGTGTAAGTGGTAAAGCTATACGAGTCATCGCGGCTAGAGACTCCGGAGTAAGACTTGTTAAGTTTACGCCTTCAAGAATAGAAGCTACTTTCAGCGCAACAGGACAAGATAGATTTACGCAGATACGTAAGACGTATACTGATGAATATAAAAATACAGCAAGTGCTTTAAATAGCGTAATCAAAGAGGTTTTAGGAGCTTCCACTGATATAGAACCTAAGAAGCTCTGGAATTTAGAGCATAATCATCTCAGAGGTATCGCAGAGTCTCAGACAAGAGACGCTATTGATAATGCTTTGTTAGAAGAGGAAGAGATTACAAAAAAACAGTTAACTGCATGGCTTAAGAAATCAGGCTTTAGTCTTGATCTAATACGTGATACAAAGACAGGTACAATGGAAGTGTTCCTAGGTTCACAAAGAGCTAACGCACAAGAAGGAGGGATTTCAGGCGCTAAGAAAACGAAGCTATTAAGAATACTAGAAAAGGCTCTGAGAAAACTAGATAAAGGTACTCCCCTAGCGGGCCTACCTGGGTCAGACTCTTTTACTCAGATATTTGAAAAAGAGCTTATTAATGATATTATCGACCCTTTTAGAAATACTAAAGGCACAAAAGTAAGTAAGCAGCTTAAAATTAAACACTCCAAGAGTAAGAATACAAAGCGCATAAACCCTAAAGTTAGTTCCGCAGGAAGTCGTTTACGTAGAAAGGCCTTAACTACAGGATCTAGAAGGACAACTAAAACAGCGCAGACCTTTAGCCCTTTACAGATGATAGCACAGTTTAACGCTATGTTGCCTCAGACAGTGGCAAAGAATATGCAGAGTCCTGCCCTAAATCTTCAAACAGGTAGGCTCGCCTCTAGTGCAAGAGTTACAGACATAGCTCAAACACCCAAAGGCTTTTCAAGCATTGGGTACACTTATGATAGTAATTACAGAACATTTGAAGTAGGAAATAAGCAGGGCAGCCTAGAGCGCGATCCTCGAAAACTAATAGATGGCTCTATTCGCGAGATAGCGGTACAGATGGCCATGACACGATTCTACACTAGGAGAGTTTAATGTCGGAAAGACAATATACAACAAGACGACTAGGAATAATAACAGCCCTTGTAGAGAAGTTAAAAGATATAAATGGGGCACCACCTTTTCTGTCAGATCTACAAGAAAATGTATCTCCTCGTTTAAAGTTTTGGGATGAAGTGGAGGAATTTCCTGCAGTTCACCTAAATGCCGGTTCTGAGACTAGAGAGTATCAGACTGGAGGATACAAAGACAGGTTTTTATCTGTTACTTTTAGGTGTTACGTTCAGCGTGAAGACGCTATAGAAGCTCTAGATGAGCTGCTTGAAGACGTAGAGACCGTACTAGAAGAAAATTCACGTTTACAGTATACAGATCGCACAGGTGCGACGCAGTATACACATCAGATCACAATCATCAGTATTGACACTGACGAAGGTGTATTGGACCCCTTAGGAGTAGCTGAAATGCTCGTAGAGGTCCGCTACTAGAAAATACTGGCACGAACAAAGGTTCACGTCCAGTTCTTTTCAAGATAACATAGGAGAAAAACTATGGCTCAGCAGTTATATTTTAGTCGCGACACGAAAGTATATGTCGAAATCGGCTCAGACGTATGGGAAATTCCAGTATTGGATGGGTTCTCATTTTCACAAGCAACAAACTCAAGCGAGATCACTCTCGCAGAGATGGAATCAGTTGGTGGCGTAAGCCGTCGTGGTCGTCGTGCGTTTAATGACTCTTTGGCACCTGCCGAATGGTCTTTCTCAACCTACGTTCGTCCTTTCATCTCAGCAGGCTCAGGTGCGGGCGCATCAGACACTGCAGCAAACCATCACGCAGTAGAAGAAGTTTTATGGGCACTGTTCTCAGGTCCTGCAGCTTATGCTTCTAGTACTTTTACAAACCAGTTCACAGCCGATGCGACAGATCTAGATATTGACTTTAGTGAATCAAATAAGTCTACTCTTGGTACTGCAAACATCTACTTCGTAGTTGGTGAGGCAAACAAGAAGTCTTATAAAATAGCTGCTTGTGTAGTTAACGAAGCCTCTATTGATTTTGATATTGATGGTATTGCAATGGTTAACTGGTCTGGCATGGGTTCTCAGATTACTGATGATACAGCAAATGGCCTACCCACTGCTACTATCTATGAGTCTATCACTAGCACTACTAACTTTATTCGTAACCGTCTTACAACTCTTGCAGTGGCTCCCACTACTCAAGATCCAGATGGCGACGGCGTAAACGAGCTGGAAGCTTCTTATGACATAACTCTTACAGGCGGTAATATTACAATGTCTAACAACATTACTTTTATTACTCCCGAAGAAATCGGCTTAGTAAATGTTCCTATTGGTCACGTTACTGGAACACGTTCTATCTCTGGTTCAATGACTTGTTACCTAAGCAAGAATGTTGGCGGAACCCAGAACCACTCTTCTGATCTATGGGAAGACCTAAAAGCTATTACTAATGTTGTTACTAACTCTTTTGCTCTCACCTTTAATATTGGTGGTACTGGATCAGGTGTACCTAAATTGGCAGTAACTATGCCTACTTGTCACTTGGAAATCCCTACCCACTCTATTGAAGATGTAATCTCTGTAGAAACTAACTTTATGTCTCTACCTTCGAGTATTGATGCGACAGATGAGGTAACTATCAAGTACATTGGTGCATAACCAATTGAAAAAAAGTTCTTGACATTTATGGTCTATTCGACTATACTATGTTAATAGAAAAAAGCAAAGGGGCTCTTTCTGGGCCCCTTCTGCTATACGGAGAAAAATGGCTACTTACAATTTTAAAAAAGAAGTAAAGGTTTACGTAGTTATTGGTACTGATAAGTACGAGTTAACTGTAGGACCCGATATAAGCTTCAGCCAAACTTTTACGGATAAAACGTATCCCCAGAAGACTTTACACGCTCAGCATAAAGTACATGAGGCTTCGAATATAACAAAAGCGAACCCTGCAAATTTTGAGTTTACGCTACCTATATTAAAAGAGACGGACCTAGACCCTGTTTATGGTCTACTAATAGATTACAAGACAGGCGAGTATACTCTTAATACTTTTGATTTATACATAGAGTCTGCCACAGATACATACAAGCTAGAGAAATGTGTTATAACTAATGGGACATTCATAATTGAGAAATTAGAGAATCTTAAGTTGACATTATCTGGCGAAGCATCAAAACTTTCGATATTTGCCGGCAGTATACCTGGCGTAGCAGTTTTCGTAAGTGTACCAAGAACCCGCCAGACTATCGATTACCTATCGGTGTCTATAGATAATGTTTTGCAGTCGGAAGCATTATATAGAGTCTCAGTAGAGCTGCAGAATGATATTAAGTGGACTGCGTACGAGACCGTCAACGATGCACTGAATGTGACCACATCGGCCACTTCAATGTACCCATCTAGTTTCACTTTGGAAAAAAGGATTCTCTCAGGCTCGATCGGTCAGTACATTACTAGCGTTTCAAAAACTAATGTACAGACTTGGAAGACAGGCATACCTATTGTGATAAAAGCTGGAACTAGCCTTACTCAAGGAGTTCAGTTTGACCTAGTAAACTGCAGTTTTACAAACAGAGCTACAGTTGAAGATGTATTTACACAAAGCTATGACTGGAAGATGAATGACAATCCTACTGATCTCAGTAGTAAAATTACTTTTTAATAACTAACTTATATAGGAACAACAATGGATTTAAAGAAATTAATGGTCGACACCAAAGCAGTTTGGGTTGACTTCCCAGGACTTAAAGGTTTTGAAGTAGAAGTAGCCAACCTCTCTCGTAAAGAGTTAAACGGGTTACGTAAAAGATGCACTACTACTAAATTTGATCGTAAGACACGACAAGCAGTAGAAGATTTAGATGAAGAGAAGTTTATAGTTGAATTTACTCATGGCGTTGTAAAGAACTGGAAAGGTTTGACACTCGCGCATCTAGAGACCTTACTTCTAGTTGACATTTCTGGCCAAGACCCTACTAAAGAGCTAGAATACAGCGCAGATAATGCAGAGACTTTAGTAAGCTCATCAACTGAATTTGATACATGGCTTAACGAGGTAGTCTTCGATTTAGATAACTTTCGCTCAAAGCCAGAAGGAAAAACTGTTCAACAGGCTGGAAAACTACTTCAAGAATAGTGACAGTAAGATGACAAGAGATCGTTATCTAAAGATGTGCGAGCAGATGGGGCAAGAACCTTTAGATGACGAAATCCCTCCTGATTTAGAGGATTTTCCAGATATAGCAGTACAAGCTTTAATCACTTTTCAAAGCTTGGGAGATCGTGTATACCCTGATATAGGGTATATGGGAAAAGATTTTACAACACTACCTTATTATATAGATATGCATGGTATAGAAGACACCGGATTATTCTTAGAGATTCTAACTTATCTAGAATCAAGGGCTATCAATCAATCTCAAGAGCAACTTAAGCGAGAGAGGGAGAAGCTAAAGAGACAAAAATAGTGGCAGACACAATAACAGTTACATTTAAAGTCATGCAAGATGGCAGTTTGAAGGCTATCAGTAAAGAAGCCGAACAGGCCGCTAAATCTACAGATAAAGCCACTAACTCTTCAGAGAAATACAGTAAAAAGCAAAAAGGGGTAGCCGGTGCTACCTCTAATAGCACCAAAGCCTTTTCAAAAATGACAACAGGTATGCAAGGGGGATTAGTCCCGGCGTATGCTACTTTAGCTGCAAATGTGTTCGCATTATCCGCAGCCTTCAACTTCTTTAAACGCGCGGCAGATGTTCAAATACTTGAGAAAAGCCAGATACGTTATGCTACATCCACAGGATTGGGACTACAGTCTATAACAGAAGGCCTCCGGCAGGCTAGTGGAGGGATGCTTGGTTTTCGAGAAGCGGCTGAAGCAGCTGCTATTGGTGTAGCCAAAGGCTTCTCACCTGCTCAACTCGAGAAATTAGCTGCGGGAGCACAAAGAGCTGCAGCGGCCCTTGGTAGAGGTTTTGAAGACGCTTTTGATCGCCTTATTCGGGGTGCTTCTAAGGCGGAGCCGGAACTATTAGATGAATTAGGTATTACTCTGCGTTTAAAAACTGCTACTGAGAGCTACGCCAAGTCTTTAGGGGTACAGGCAGATGCACTTACAGCTACTCAACGTAGTCAGGCAGTACTATTAGAGACTCAAAGACAGTTAGATGAATTATTCGGAACAGGCCCTGCAGAGACTAACCCTTTCGTAGTGCTACAAAAAACCTTTGAAGATTTGACACGGGCGGGCACAGATTTTGTTATGCCTATGATAACAGGTCTCGTAAGTATTATTAATAAAAGTGGTATGGCTGCTATTGCAGTTTTTGGTGCTTTAGGTTTAAGTATTCTTAAAAGCATGGTTCCTTCTAATATGTTAGGCGATGCTATTGATAACGCAATGGCAAAGTCCCAGAGGGCAACAGAGGAGGCCATAGGAGAGCAGAGGGCCTATGCTATAGAAGTAGAAAAAAGTCAAAAAGCTCTTGATGCCTTGGCGGTAAGTGCAAGTCAGAAAACTGCTACCCGAGCAATAAATGCCGGGGCAGGAAAAAGTAAATTAGTAGGTAAGTTAGCAAAGGGAGAGGATCTCTCTCCTATGCAGAAGGGCCGAGTTAAAAAGATGTTAAAAGATGCAGAACTGCAATATAAGCTGCACGGAAAAATTGTAAAAGGTACTTTCAAAGATATGGATATCGCTATTGTTCAAGATATGAAAAAGTCTTTTATGGATATGGATAAATCAAAAGTACGCTTTTTTGACCGAATGAAACAAAGTTTTAAAAAGGGCAAGCTTACTGCAAAAACAGGATTTGCACAGATTAAGAAAGTAGGTACCACAACTTTTAGTGCATTAGGAAAGGCTGCTACTGTTGCAGGAAAGGCGATTGGCAAGATGATGAGGTTTGCCGGGTTTATTGGCATACTTGTAATGGTCTTTGAGGCCATGAAAAAAGTGGCGGAAGCCCCTTTCACTATTGTTTCTAATTTTTTAGGCGCATTCGATACTGCGGCTAACTTTATGTTAAAAACACTAAAAACACCTCTGGTTTTTATAGGTAAATATATTGATTTTATGATTAATGCTTGGAGAGGTTTAGTAAACTTTATTATAAAAGGTTATAATGCTGTCGCAGGCTCTGCAGCTGGAAGCTTCGCAGGTATGTCACAAATTTCTGAACTCGAAGAAAGAACAGGCTCTGCAGCAGGCGCCATACAAGAACTAGCAGAGGCCGGAATTAACACTAAAGAAGTCTTTCAAACAAGTAGTCTAGGTACTTGGGCCTTAGCTATAGAAACAAGTGCTGATAAAGCAAATACACAGGTAGAGAATTTAGAAGCAACTTTAAAAATGTTCGGAAAGATGGGAGAGGATGTTAGAGCTACTATCAAAGGTTTAAGCTCTAGTCTTAAAGAAGTGACAGCAGCAGAGAGAGGCGTAATCGTAGCGACCTCTATAGGAAGCCTATCTCTTTCTGACCGTATCAAAGCTATCAAAGAAACTACTAAATCCTTAGACGCAATGGGAAATGAGATAGAGTTCTCCACTATGACTGTGGATCAGCAGAAAGAAGCCATGCGCGCTTTGCACCGAGAGATGAAAGATTTAAAACAACTTTCTCCTGCATTGGCAGCTGCTCTTAATAACCCAGATATGAAAGAAGGCCTAAAAACTATGGAGTTTTTAGAAATACATTCTCGTAATGCTACTACTGAGTTCAAAGCCTTTAAAGATGGAATAGAAGGAGTAACTTCAGCAATTGGGGACGGTAATTTATTAGATGCGGAATTCCTATTAAATACTCTTAAGAAGTCGGCAGATTCGGCCGCAAGAAGCTACAGACTTTTAGGGGATGACGCTAGTCTAGCCGCCGCAAATTCAGCTCAGGCTGATTATGCAAACGCATTGGGGGATTCAATAGGAGACACAGACACCTATCATGCAAGCCTAGTAGCACTAAGAAAAGCTCAAGAGGCCCATAGCGTATCTGTCAAAGAAGCTGTTTTTTTAAGCGGAGAAATAGGGAAAGTTCGAAACCTTGAATTAGACGTAGCAGCTAAGCTGCTAGCTTTAGAGGAAATAGCATACCAGTTAAAAGGCGCAAAAAATGGGAAACTAGCAGAAGAACTAAAGCTAAAACAGCAACTTCTTGGGGTAGACCTACAGGCGGCAAACATTAAGCTGATCGAACAGACTCAAGGATCTGGACAATCTGCAGTCGCTAAAATGAAGGCCACCATGGAAAGTAGTGACTTTATTGAGAATACTACTACTCCTACAATGCCCGAGGGACAAATGGGGCCACCACCGCCAGGGCCGGCAATGAGTGACCGTATTGGAGCTGTAGCAGATGCCTTAAGCCCTATGAGCGCTGAACTTGCAAAACTCGGGCCGGAAGGTGAAGCAATGTCAGCAGCCCTTAGTGGTGCTGCAGTTCTTGCAGAAACTTTTATGAGTGCTTTTGAGCAGATGAAAGAAGGGCCTATATCTCTGCAAGATGGCTTAGGGATGGCAGCAGGTGCTTTACAAGCTCTTGGTTCTATGCAGGCTGCGCAGTCTAAAGCAGCTGTAGCAGCTATAGATGCCCAGATTGATGCAGAGAAGAAGAGAGACGGCAAGTCCGCAGGAAGTATAGCAAAACTAGCGGCTATGGAGAAGAAGAAAGAAGCTCTGAAGAGAAAAGCATTTGAGCAAGATAAGAAGATGAAAATGGCTCAAACTGTAATATCTACGGCTTCCGGTATAATGCAGGCATTCTCACATAGTGACCCTGTTACAGGCGCTATAATGGCCGCAATGGTGGGCGCAATGGGTGCTGCTCAGTTAGGTATAATTTCAGGCATGACTTATCAGGGTGGCGGTACAGGAGCAGGAGCAGGAGGCGTTACCTCCATAGCTGTAGGGCAAAGAAAGTCTAGCATAGATACCGCTAAATCTCAGTCAGCAGGCGGAGAACTTTCTTATCTTAGAGGAGACTCAGGCATGGGCGGGCCAGAAAACTTCCGACCTACTCCCGCATTCTCAGGATATAAAAATCGTGCAGCAGGTGGTTTCGTAGTCGGGGAGCAAGGACCTGAAGTATTTATGCCGGAAGTAGCAGGGGATATAATACCTGCAGGACAGAACATGGGTAGCAACACTAATGTAAACTTCTCAATCAACGCAGTTGATGCAGACGGAGTTGAAGACCTACTAGTAAGACAACGAGGAAATATTATAGGCATGATGAGAGAAGCCGCAAATTCATATGGACAAGACTTTATGGAAGGAATCGATACCTCTGTGTATACCCCTTCTTCAGCAGGCGCTAGGAGATACTAATGGCATATACAGATATACTACCCGATCCGAATAATTTGATTACAGACTCAGGCAAGGCTATAGCATCCGGAGGAGGTGGAGAAGGCTTCGCTTCCGTATCTCTTTCTTCTACGGCTCCCGTTATGTTAGATCGCACAAATTCAGGGAGAGTTATATCAAGAGCTGTAGCCGCTCAAAACTGGTCTATAGATATTAAATATAACCCTATGACTCGTGAGCAGTTCGAGCCTGTTTATAATTTTATACTACAGAGAGGGCGACTAACCCCTTTCAAAGTATCTTTACCCCAGAACAAAGCACCCCGAGACACAGACTTCGCTACTTTTGTCGCTGCAACAGACGGGTTTTCTCCTATATCAAATACTAATGCAGGTACTAATACCCTTACTTTTGATAAGTCGGGTTATACAGTGGCAACTAATAAAACGCCCTTACCTGGCGACTTGTTTAACATCTCTGATTCTAACCACCATAAGACCTATAGAGTTACCCGTGTTGAGACTACTTCAGACAACTCGGGTGCTGCGCTTGGAGCTAATGAAGTCCGTATACAATTCACACCCCCACTAGTCAAAGCTGTCACACTTGCTAGCTCAGAGCTAGAGTTTAACAATCCCATGGTTCGAGTACTACTCGCATCAGACGTACAACAATATTCTTTGAATGTGAGTAACCTATACTCCTTTTCACTAAAACTTGAGGAAGCATTATAATATGGCACATAGACCAGTAGGAACAGCACTTGAACAGTCTCTAATTAATGGAGATGTATTTTCGTATGCACACTTAGTAAAATTTGAAAAACCTCTTCAAACCGAAACAGGTGCTTCTAATGAGGATGCAAAGTCTTATGCGTATATAAGTGATGGCTCTTTTGATATTACTTGGGATGATGGTACTTCTGATATTAACGGGAATCTCAACGGTGCTCAAACATATGTTGCGAATAGACTTCTTAAAGTCGGTACAGTATCTGAGACTACTCAGGCACGTGCAAGTAACATCAACCTAGAGGTATCTTCTATAGCTCTAAGTACTACTATGAGTACTACTCTAGCAACTACAGCTACTACTATCACAGCCTTAGAGAGTATTGTAGACGCAGGTTTCTCCGAGGGAGACACTCTGACATTAAGTACTCCAGTTGCAACCATACGCTTGGATTCTTTTTCAAATGATAATAAAACTGCTGCAGTAACAGTAATAAAAGGTACGCTTACTGTTGCCTCAAACCTATCCTGCACACTTACTTACGCCTCTGGTGAAGTAGATGGAATTTTAACAGATACTAACGCTACTTCTTACGCGGGCTATATCAATAGAGAAGTATTTATCTATAAGGCACATATTGATGTAGACACAGGTGCTATTATTGGCGCACCTTATCTACTCTTTAAAGGTATAATTGCAACAGGAAAGTTAACTGAAGACCCTACTAAAACTTCTAAGGTATCCTGGGGGCTTACTAGCCACTGGGGGGATTTTGTTCGTGTAAACGGAAGATTAACTTCCGACGCGGAACATAGAGCTTTAGACGGCAGCGGTAACTCCGATAAATTAGCAGTAATTCGACCTGAGTATGGAAACGACTTAGGCTTTTTACATTCTGAAACGGCTATAAACATAATTTCAACTTATCAAATTATGGAAACCCGATATAAGGAGAAGAGGAGAGGAGGTTTAGCAGGTCTCTTTGGAGGTAAAAGACTCGTAGAGTACGAAGTGGAGGTAGATCGTGAAGTCGACTTACGCTTTAACCTGGATGCAAAGAGACTTCCTGTCGTATATGGTGTACAGAGAATTGATAGTTTTCCTATATTTACAGATACGCTAAAAGATAACTCAGGTAAGATATATGTTGCATATGCACTTTGTGAAGGAGAGATAGGCGGAATCTTTGATATATACCTAGATGATCAATCCTCTATATGCATAGATAAGAATGATGAGGACACTAGAAGCCCTGTTGGGTCTCCTGCGGAAGTACTCTGTTCGGGTCGTATGGATAGAGGAGACACTCTATCCCCAAAAGCTACCTCAAATGGTTCATATACAGTTTCATATGAAGGGGCTAGCTTCTCTTTTGGTAATGGAGGCATAGCCGCATGGGATGCAGCTAACTCTATATTGAACTTATCGGGCATTAATCTGCCTAATGCTACGCCTCTCGCTGTAGTTTCTGGAGGTGTAGAGATAGGTACTGCCGGAGGTAGTGGTATTACCCATGGAAAAGGAACCCATTTCAGTACTCCTATAGATACTAAACTTACACTACATACAGGTAAAGAATGGCAGTTATCTGATGATCTTCTGAGCTCTATTGCAGCAGCAAATAATTTTAAGATACAGTCCGACTACTTTACGTCTACTGGAGATTACTGGGGACCCAATCACCAACTTCTAGATACAGCGTATGTTGTAGCAGAGTTTACTGTGTCTGAAGGAGAAGTAACAATTCCTGAGATGGAGTTTGTCGTAAAAGGCAAACTTTTAGAGTGTTATAATTATGACTTCTCTTATTTACAAGATAGTTACTATAGCTCAGATGCACTTTCTAACTTTCATCCAGGAGATTTAGTTACAGTAAAGAATAGTGTGAGTGGGGCTACTATCTCTACTGTTCGTATTGCTGATATAGAAGCGTACCAAGATACTGAGAATAATACTGCGTATAGAATTAGATTTAAGGAGTCGCCTGCTTTAGGAAGCGTTACAGCTTTCTATATTACAGACGGGACCAATAATTATTATCTAGCTACTTATGATAATATATTAAATTCTGGGAGTGTTTCAGAGACCCTTATTGCAGGGGCTACTACTACAGTTTCTGGTACAAGTATAGGACTTGATGTCACACCAGATGCAGGCACTACATCCTCTTTTGATTCTGCAACTCTTATATCTCAGATGCTAGCTTTGGGTACAGCAAACCTTCTCGATACAAATGAGCAATATGAGCAGCAGACTATTCTTGGTAGTAACTGGTACTCCACCTGGGATGGAACAAAGTGGGTGTCTGTAGGCTCTACACAAGTTAATGCAGCCTCTGTCGCTGTAGCAGAGGTAACTATAAAAGACTGTATAGCTTTAGGGGCTTCAGCAAGCGCTGTAGACAATGCTTACAATGGTCAGTACATAGAAGTTACTCATAAATTTATAGACAATACAATCTCAGTACAGAAAAGAAAAATTATAGACTATGTTGGTGCAGATAGGATTGCTAAAGTCGATTCTCCTTGGACAGAGACAGCTATTCCCGTACTTGGAGATACTTACAAAATTATAAGTAGAGGAGACCTGAGAGTATCTACTAACCCGTCTATGCAAGTTTTGGATTATATTACCAACAATAGGTATGGAAGAGGTTTAGATTTAGATAAAGATATATACTTAGATTCATTTACTAATAGTGGTCGCGTATGTGATACACGATCTGATGTAACTATGTTATTTCCGTCCTCTGCTAACGCAACAGCAGGTGCAGTTTATGATCTAGTAGACACGGGAGGTGTGCGAAGATTTCAAGGAACATTAAAGGAAGATCTAACTGTTGTAACTGATGCAGCAGGAAACGCTACAGGTTATAAGGAAGGTGTGTTTACTGACGTAGTAGGTAAAATTGCCCGTAAATGGAACAACTGGTATGAGTTCCAAGATGGAGAGTATATCTGGTGGAATAGTAATATTTATGAAATAGCCACTACAGGTGTTGTCGCAGCTGATCCTACTAATACTTTGGTACCTTCTTCCTCGGTGCAACCTCTTACTAAGATAAGCGGTACGGGAGATTCTTCTCTTTCTATAGATGTTGCTTCTACGCGAACTACTTTTGATGGCAACCCTATAGTTAAAAAGTATGTGCCTGCTTCTAACTCGTACGCAAATGGATATAGTTTATATGATTCTGACGATGTTAAGTACTGGAGATATCTAGGATGGAATGCTCAGTCTCAAGACTATGTTACACGTCACCAGACAAATGCCGTAGTTAATACTACCAAGTCTGTTTTCGAAAACATTAATGGAATGCTAGGACATTTTAACGGTATTTTACGCTATTCAAACGGTAAATATAATCTGTCTGTTAAAACTGGTACAGACTCTTTTGGTACCGCGCAGGTTATTAATGAAGATGACATTATCGGTTCCATAAACTTAGAGGATGCAGGGCAGAAAGGTACTTATAACAGAGTATCTGTAAGCATCCCTGATCCTCAAAATAGATATGAGGGTCGATCGGTAGCCTTCTTCAACTCTACATACTTAAAGCAGGATAGAAACGTAGCAAAGAAGGGAGACATAAAGACCCCTTATATTACAAACTATTTTAATGCGAGAATAAATGCCAAGCAGTACCTAGAGCAGTCTCGTAAAGGGCTAAAAGCAACTTTTAAGATTGGCCCTGCAGGTTTATTACTTACAGCCGGTAGTCTTATAAAAGTTAATAACTCTAGACTGGGTTGGGTAAATAAAGAATTTAGAGTTAGTAACTTGAACTTTACGGATAACTGTCTCGTACAAGTAACCGCAGAAGAGCACAGCGCAGAAGCATATTTAATAGATTCAATAGCTAATCCTGAATATTCCGCAGGAGAGAACTCAGGTGCGGGTACTCTTAGCATTGCCGCACCTACAACTTTAGTAACTCCTGAAGCAGACTCTAATAAGGTAACTGAAGGCAGAGTTATACTACAATGGACAAATTCCACTAATTTCAGTCCAGACACACATACTGTTCAAGTATGGCGAACTACTGCTAATGATATTCAAGATGCTAGCTTAAAGATGGTAGGCACGTCTAAGACAAACGAATTTATAGATATCCCTCTTACAGAAGATACATACTATTACTGGGTTCGCTATGAAGTGATTCCTAAGAGCCGTACTAAGACAGTGTTTGGGCCTTACAACGCCATTAGATACGCAGGAACTGATACTGATTTTGTATTTGCACAAGGCGCTTCTCCTACTGTAAGTATAAGAGCAGATAATGCTTTCATTACATACAGCACTCTAGGGGCAGAAGATCCTGCAAACCAGGCTATACAACTTACCGCTTCACCAAAAAATCAGCGCACTGGGGCAAATGTACAATATAAGTATACCTTCACTGACGGGTCTGCTACTCACACTACTAGTCCCATCTCAGCTACTACTCCCCCTACAGAGACTACTGTTAATCTAACTACTATTGGTCTCGCCAAGCCTGCAGCTTCAAGTTCTCAGGCTATAACTGTACAATTACAGGAAGTAGTAACAAACGATGATACAACTGTTACAACAACTGTAATAGCTACAGATACTATGACTCTTGCCGGCTTACAGTCTGGTAGTCAAGGTCCTGGAGGCCTGACCGTTGTAGTAAGTAATGAAGTGCACGCCTGTCCAGCAGACGGCACTGGTACAATTCTCGGAGGAGGTTTCGCAGGGTCAGGTACTACTATTCAGGTATTCGAAGGCACAAACCAATTAGCTGTTGATAATGCAAGTCCCTACGCAGTTAGTACCTTTAGAGTTACTAACGCAGCCACAACTGGAGGAGTCACTGGACCTACAGGAACTCATTCAGGAACGACATTTACAGTTGGAGACATCACTGCACTCACTTCTGATACAGGCACTAGACCTTTTACTATTGATATAGTTTTTGCAGACGGCACTACCACGACAGTTACAAAAACTCAGTCTTTTACTCGAATTAAAGATGCAGACGCATTGACCTCTACGTCTAGTACAGTTGCGGGGGTAACTACTGTTAGCTTTAGTGATGGTAGTAGCTTTACTATTAATGACGGTGCAAATGGAACTACTAAAGGTGTAGCAGCTATTTTTGCTAGTGTACAGTCACCTACCCCCTCTCAGATAAGCTACACTCAAGGTTCTTTTGCATATGTAAACTACTATGAGTATACAGGTACTAAACCCGCTATAGGTGCATACAGCCAAAGCAATCTTAATGCATTAACATTTGTTAAGTACATTGGAGAGGATGGAGACAGTGAAGGTGTACTACCTGTATATGCTGATGATGCGAGTGGTACTAATAAAAACTTAGTCAGGCAGGCTGGACAAGAGTTCGTACAATTCTATGAGTGGGTAGGCACAGCACCTACTAGTGCTGCAGGTATTACAGGTACTTGGGTTAAGTATGTAGGAGAATCTGCAATATCCTACCAGCTTAGCAACCCTGCACACACGGTAGCGTGTGACAGCTCAGGAACCCCTCTATCAGGTTCTTTTGTAGGCTCCGGTACAGACTTGAAGGTATTTGAAGGTAATATTGCCCTTAACTATGCGGCAAGTGGTGCGACCCCAGGAACTTTTAGTATATTTGCAAATGGGGGTAGTATTGTAGGAACTGGAGTAACACCAGGTGCGGCGACCCAAGGAGGCACACACCCTACTTATTATGTAGACCTGGCAGACATTACAGCTATGTCCGCTACTACAGGTAATATTACTTTTACTGTTATAGGAAAAAGATTGGATGGAACTTCTTTCCCCTCGTTTACTGTAGTACAAGCTTTTTCTAAAGTAAATGCAGGCGCCTCCTCCACTGTTCCAGGCCCTACAGGACCCGATGGATTAAGAACTGTTCAAGGCTATATATACTATGAAAAAACTACTTCCGGAGCGCCCCTCCTTGGAGGTACAGGTACCTATAGTTTTGCATCAGGAGGTCTTACAGGGTTAAGCACTGGAGTTAATACTTGGACAAATGAGCCAAGACCTCAGGTGCCTACTTCTACAAATACTCATTATACTGCAAAATACTATGGTACAGAATCTTCAGCAGGAAGTAGTACAATAAACGTTAACTTTAGTAGTGTTGTTCAACACACTAACTTTACAGGTGTTGTTACCTTCAGCAGCGGTACCACTATAACTGATGGATCTAATACTTTAACGCCTATAGACCCTGCAGCTGTGCAGTCTCATATTGGAGGGGCGAATGTTACCACAATCGATGGGGGTAACATAGACACAGGTACAGTCACAGCTGATAGACTTCAAGTTGGAGAAAGGAATCTAACCACTTCTAGGCTATTATTACTTGATGACTCTTTAAAAATATTTGAGGGTACAACTCTACGTGTACATCTAGGTAATTTATCAAACACTGATACATAACCATGAAAAAAATAATCCTTGACAATATACCCCAACTTGTCTATAATTCTGTAATGGAGAAAATCATATGAGCGCAGCCCGATACAACCTGGTCATTGACCAAGGATCCGATTTTGCGGTAGAGTTTGCTCTGGCCGAGAACGGCTCCGCCAAAGATTTAACTAGCTATTCTGCAAGGGCTCAAATGAGAACAGCTAGGACTAGCCCCACTGCCGCCGCTACATTCACTTGTAGCATTCCAACTCCTACCAATGGCAAGATTAATATGACGCTGTCGAACGCAACTTCGACAGCGGTTGCTGCTGGTAGATATTTTTATGATCTAGAAATTTTTACCGCTGGAGATAGTTCAGTAACTAGATTATTACAGGGGGAGGTTAACCTTACCCAAGAGGTGACTCGATAATGGCAATTTCTATAACCGCCACCACTTCTGGTGGAACCACTGTTGTTACGTCATCAAGTATTGCTTTTGCTGGAGTAAGTTCTACAGGAGTAGCTTTTACTCCTTTTGGTAATATAACTGCTGTAAATGTTCAAACAGCTTTGCAGCAAGTAGATACTAGAATAGGGAATATTTCGGCTGGGGGTGGTGGTACAGGTACCACAACAGCTTTTACTCCTTATGGTACAATTACAGCCACAAATGTTCAGCAAGCTTTAGAGCAATTAGCTGACCAAAACTTTAGAACCGCTTCCACGCCCACTGGTTCTAATGTGAATGAGGGTGATACTTGGTACGATACTAGTACTGAACAATTTAAAGTGTATCGCGAGACTAGTGTTGGTGTCTTTCAGTGGGTTCCTATTATGTTAGGAACGCCTGGTCTAGATTCTGACACTCAGGACGCAGGGACCTTCTAAGGTCAAAAGAGAAACTAAAACATGGCTCAAACATTATTAATTAAAAGAAGTAATATAACCGCCGCTCCCCCAACGATCGGCTCCGCTGGAGCACTCTCTGCGGGTGAACTGGCATATTCAAGTCACGCTAGTGGCAATCGTCTATATATTGGACACCCAGACGGTACCAGTGGTCACATTGTAATTGGTGGTGCATACTTTACAGATATGCTCGATCACACTGCTGGAACTCTGACTGCAAGTAGTGCAATTATTGTTGACTCAAACAAAAAGATCGATGACCTACTAGTTGATAACTTACAACTAAATGGTAATGCTATTGTTTCTACAGATACTAATGGTGATCTTACTATTACTCCAAATGGTACTGGTGATCTTATACTTGATGGTGTTAAGTGGCCACAAGCTGACGGAAGCGCTAGTCAATTCTTGACTACAGATGGTTCTGGTCAAACTTCTTGGGCATCTATCCCAAGTGGAAGCTTTACTGTATCCGATGGTGCAGGTAGCCCAACTACCTTTACCTTTACTACAGGTAACACTCTAAACTTGATTGGTGGTACTAATATTACTACCGATACTAGTACTGGCGGTTCTGTTACTTTCAATGGTAAGAGCGATGCGGATATCATTACTCTTGCACAAGGCGCTATTTCTGGTAGTTCTAGTATCACCAATACTGCAGGTACTTTAACTATTCCTGCAAGTGGTGTTACTGCTGCTCTTTATGGTTCTGCGTCTAGTGTTCCAGCAATTACAGTAGGAGCCGATGGAAGAATCACAGGTGCTACAAATACTCCTATTTCTATTACTACAAGCCAGATAGGTTCTTTCTCAACTGATGTAAGAAATACTCTCTCGCATACTAGCACTGGTGATGGTTCCGTAACATATACTGCAGGTACTGGTGTTATAGCATATTCAGGACCTGGTGCTTCTGACTATCGTGCCGCGTTCAGTAACGGTACAGGCGTAACTATTACTTCCGGTTCAGTAGCAATTGGTCAGGCTGTCGGAACATCAGACAACGTAACCTTTAACGATGTAATCGTCTCTGGTGATCTCACTGTTAGTGGTACAACTACTACTATTAATACTACTAACTTGAATGTTGAAGATCCTCTGATCTCTCTAGGTACAGGTAACACCGCTAACTTAGTAGATGTCGGTCTATTCGGAACGTATAATGACGGCGCTCAGAAATATGCTGGTTTATTCCGTGACGCTGATGATTCTGGAAAGTGGAAGTTATATGATGAGTCCTCTGTTGCTCCTACTACCACTGTTAATGTCGGTGGTTCTGGTCATGCTGTAGCAACTCTGGTAGCTGATCTTGAAAGTGCTAATGTTGCTATCACAGGCGGTACTATTACTGGTATTACAGATCTTACAGTTGCCGATGGTGGTACTGGTGTAAGCTCCTTTATCGCGAATAGAGTATTATTAGGTAATGGTACTAATGCACTCTCATCCGTTCCTACAGGTACTCAAGGGCAGGTAATGGTTGTCAATGCTTCTGGTGTTCCTGAGTTTGCTTCTATTGATGGCGGAACCTTCTAAGATAATATAAGTGAAATAACCCGTCTACTGGTAAAACAGTAGGCGGGACTTCTTAAACATAAACTCCAGCGTATATACGCAATTTATAGGAGGCCACATGGCTCAAACAATTAAGTTAAAACGTTCGGCTACACAAGGGGCAATCCCCACAACAAGCTCACTAGAGCTTGGTGAAGTAGCAATCAATACGTATGATGGTAAGATGTACATCAAAAAGAATGACGGTTCTGACTCTATAGTCGAACTTGGTACAGGCGGAGATGCCCCTGCAGGCGGTGTATGGACAGAATATCTATATACAGCAACAGCGGGACAAACGGCTTTTACTGGCTCAGATGATAATTCAAATACCCTCTCTTTTCTAACAGGTTATATTCAGGTATTCTTCAACGGTATATTACTAGATCCCGCTGTTGACTATACTACCTCTGGTAACACTGTTACTCTCACTGTTGGAGCTTCTCTCAGTGATGTAATTCAAATCGCAGCCTTTAGCAAGGTTTTAGGTACTGGCGATATTATCATTGACTCTTTCACCGGAGATAATACAACTACTGCCTTTACTATGTCTACTGATCCTGGCGTAGAAGGTAATACCCAAATATTCGTAGATGGTGTGTACCAGAATAAAACTGGATACTCTATCTCAGGCACTACTTTAACATTCAGCGAAGCCCCCGCAACCTCTGCCGCTATCGAAGTAGCAATTGGCTCGCGAGAACTTTCTTATGCAGATACCACAGCAATAACTCTCTCTGGAGATGTAAGTGCTGTAAACGGTACCTTTACTGGAGACCTTACAGTCTCAGGTACTATTGCCACAAACTCAACCGTTGATGGGCGTGATGTTGCTACTGACGGCACCAAACTTGACGGCATAGAGGCTAATGCAGACGTAACAGATACTGCTAACGTGACGAGTTCTGGAGCCTTAATGGACAGTGAGGTTACTAACCTTGCTCAAGTAAAAGCATTTGCTTCATCAGACTACGCTACAGCGGCACAAGGCACAACTGCTGACTCTGCTTTACAAACTGGAGATAAGGTGGCGGTAGGAATAGAGTCTGTCGTGACAGCTACGTCACTAACAGCAACAGTAAACACACACGTTTATGTGAGCGCAGCAGGGCAGACGATTACGCTCCCTACAGGCCCAACAATAGGCCAGCGAGTTATGGTGACGGTAGGCAACTTTGTCAACACAATCATTGGTCGCAATAGCTCAAATATTATGGGCAGTGGTACTGATATGACACTGGATACTGCTTACCTTTCAATTCAATTCATATACATAGATTCTACAAGAGGATGGGTAATATCATGAGTAATTTTACAGACTATATAGGTGGCAGTGGCGGGTCAGCTTCATACCCCACAATCTTTTTAAGTAAGTCCCAAACATGGGTTCCGCCTCAAGACGGCAATATCTGCATTCACGTTATTGGTGGAGGGGGCGGTGGTGCTGGCTGGACGAATGACTGCGCTAGTGGTGGTGCTGGTGGCTATTGCAAAAAGAATACTTTAGCAGTCACTACTTCAGGCTCTTTTACAGTTGTTGTCGGCGCCGCTGGAATTGGTGGGGCTAACCAAGCTCCATCCTACAACGGCAATGGAGGGAATGGAGGAAACTCCACTGTTGCTGGTACAGGACTATCAAGCACCCTTACGGCTAATGGAGGTACAGGGGGCGCAAAAGCTGGCGGCAGTGGTGGCGCAGGAACCGGTGGGGCAGCCTCAAACGGTGACGTTAATAACACAGGTGGCGCAGGAGCCGCAGTTGTTAATTATAACGGTGGTGCTGGCGGTGGCGCAGTCGGTCTCACAGGTACAGGGCAGGCAGGTACTATTGGCAATTTAGACAGACCTCTAGCGGGGCAATGTGACATTGTTGGAGACTTCTGGTCATCGACAATGGGACAAATAGCGGGTGGTATAGCTGGGCGTTGTATTAGAAGAACGAACAGCACAGTACCTTATGACGCTGTCAATGGCGGCCCCTTATCAGGCGGTGGCGGTGTTTTATTTAATACAGGCTCTGAGATGCTAGTGCAAGGCGGTGCTGGTGGCATTGGTGGCGGTGGCGGTGCGGCAGAAAACAGGGGCCACATATCGTCATCTTTAGGCGGTGAAGGTGGTCAAGGTATTGTAGTAATACAATACATCCCATAAAGGAGAATTAAATGAAATACAATATTAAAGATGCTGATGGCAACATTACAAATACCATTATGGCTGATGCTGAGTTTGTTGAGGCTAACTTTGAGCATTACGAGCTTTGGGTAGACCCTACACCCGCAGAACTTACAGCAGAAGAAGTTGGGCGTAGATGGCGCAATGGGGAGCTGTCGTCAACAGACACAGCTTCACAGACTCCTGACTGGCCAAACAGAACTAATATTCTAGCATATAGAGTACTGTTGAGAGACTGGCCTTCTACCGAAGATTTTCCAGCTACTCAGCCAACAATGCCTACAGACTAATACAAGGCTTTCAATAGCAAGCTAATCGGAAACTAAAATGTCAAAATCAAAAGCAAGACATATGGGTGACATGATGGGAGCGGATGGGGTCGTAAAGGCCTCGTCAGCCCCTACTGTTACTAACGCACGGCTAGGCGATGGCTCTGTTACAACTCTAAAGATCGCAGACAGTAATGTTACAACTCTAAAGATCGCAGATAGCGCTGTTACTTCCGATAAGATTACTCCTACTCTCGCAGTGGGTATACCTACTACCGTAATCAGCAGTTCAGCTACAGCAGTGGCAAATAATCACTATTTTATAGATACCGCCACACAAACACTTACTCTTCCTGCTAGCCCAACGGCTGGGCAGAAAGTGTCCGTAACTGTGGGCAATTTCACAGATACTACAGTTGCTCGGAATAGCGAAAATATCGCATCTCTCGCTTCTGACTTAATAATAGACGTAGCCAACTTGGGTGTAACCCTTTGCTACACTAACGCATCAAGGGGGTGGGTAATACTATGACAGCAATTTCAACATTAATTTCAGCAGGTGGTGGCGGTGGTGGAACTTTATTCACAATCCCCATTACCAAATCAACAACATGGACTCCTCCGTTTGACGGTACTGCAGTTATCCACTGCATAGGCGCTGGAGGCGGTGGGGCTGCATGCACGACAGGTAGCGGAGGTCAAGACCCCGGTGGTGGTGGAGCTGGCGGGTATAGCCGAAAGGTCGTTACTTTGTCAACAGGTACTAATTGGACAATGGTGGTTGGCGCTGGTGCTGCGGCTGTTGGGCAGAATACCAACGGAAACGCTGGAGGCAACACAACAGCCTCTGACGGGTCATCAAGTTTAGTAGCGAACGGCGGTGGTGGTGGAACGTCAGGCGATACTGCGGGTCTCGGAGCGGGCGGCACGGCTTCAGGTGGCGATATTAACAATACTGGGGGCGCGGGAGGCACTAGTACTTCCGGCAATGCGAGTATGCAGGGTGGGGGCGCTGTTGGTGTTTTAGGTACAGGAAATGCTGGGGATTCAGCTTTCGGTGGACAAAGTAATGTAAATAACATCTATCATGGAGGTCACTCTGATGTTCAAAGCCCTCAGTTTGATAATACTAATGGCGACCTTAGGGGAGGGGGAACAGGAGGTCATTTCCTTAATGTAAGAACCACAGGATATTCTCTTAGTGTGAATTCAAACGGAGGATTTTTAGCTGGAGGGGGCGCGGCATACAACAGCTATAATGCCGCTATGGCTATAGCAGGTGATGGAGGTATAGGAGGCGGTGGAGGTTCTTGTATGGTGTACGGCGCTTGGACAACGGATGCGGTTTCTGCTGGTGCTGGTGGCGACGGTTTAATCATTGTTATGTACACGGCGATAGGATAAGGAGAATACTATGAGCAATAAATGGATAATTAAAGACGCCGATGGAAACATCACTAACCCTTGCATTTTAGCTGATGAGGCTTTTGTACAATCGCTTTCTGATTACTATGAAGAGTTTGTAGCACCTACACCTGTAGAGCCTACAGCAGAAGAAACTGCTCGTAGCTGGCGTGACGGTGAGCTGACTAGAACTGACTACATAGTCCCTCTGTCAGATCACCCACAGCATAGTGATTATATGGCTTATAGAGTATTGTTAAGAGACTGGCCGTCAACTGAAGACTTTCCAGCTACTAAACCAGTACTAGGAGAATAAGAATGGCACTTACTAGAATTCAAGCGGATAGTATCACCGCAGGCGTAATAGAAGCGAAAGTCGATATAGCTATTAATAATCTTATCGACTCCGCTCCTGGCACGTTAGATACTCTCAACGAATTAGCCGCTTCTCTTGGAGATGATGCTGATTTTGCGGGAACAATGACTACCAGTCTTGCAGGTAAACTACCGCTTGCAGGTGGTACTATGACTGGCAGTATTACTTTTGGTGACAATAACAAGGTAAACTTTGGTGCTGGTACTGATCTACAAATATATCATGATGGTACTAATAGTTATATTGATGACTTCGGTGAGGGATCGATTAAGCTAAGATCAGGTACGTTCACTGTATCTAATTTAGCAGGAACCAAAACCTCAGCAGAGTTTAATTCTGCAACGGGTCAAGCTTTATACTATAACAACGCTGTGAAGTTTGAGACAACTGTTACAGGTATTTCCGTAACAGGAGACATAGCAGCTGTAAACGGAGCATACTCCGGTACGGGTGCTCTGAAACTTCCTGCAGGTACAACTGCAGAAAGACCTACTCCTGCTGCAGGACAATTTAGATATAACAGCACTGAAGGTAAATTCGAAGGATACACAGACTCTTGGGGTGAAATCGGTGGTGGTGGTGCAAGTTTCCAGCTAAATCAGTTTACTGGTAATAGCTCTACTACTGCATTTACTCTCACAAAGCCTGTTGAGGAGAACAATAGTCTAGTATACCTCGATGGTGTCTACCAGAGCAAGTCTCACTACAGCCTGTCAAGCAATACTTTGACCTTCAACACAGCTCCTCCTACCGGAGTCGCAATTGAAGTTGTAGGCGCTATTATGGCACAGCCTCTTGCAAGCACTGATTTTAAACTCAATCAGTTCTCTGGCGACGGATCAACCGTAGCATTTACACTGTCAGCAGCACCTGCATCTGAGAATGATACAAGTGTTTATATCAATGGTGTATATCAGTCGAAGTCAAACTATGCTATCGCTGGAACTACAATTACGTTTAGTACTGCTCCACCTGCTACAACTTCTGTAGAAGTAATGGCAGCAAGTAGTGTGGTAGTATCAGTAGCTATTCCAGACGATGGAACGGTTACTACTGCAAAGATCGCAGATGGTTCCGTTACAGCGGCAAAGCTAGCAGCAGGTGCTGGTGGTGCTTATAACGAATTTGCTATTAAAACTACTAACTATACGGCAAGTGCTCGTGACCAACTAATTGTCAACTCAAGCAGCGCAGTAACCATTACTCTACCTGCAAGCCCATCAGCGGGCAACGTGGTGTTCATTAAGAATGCTGGTGCAGGTGTAGTAACTGTGGGTCGCAATGGCTCGAATATTAATTCAACGGCAGACGATGGTCAACTGGTTACAGATGCAGCGGCAACGCTAGTATATGTAGACAGCACTATTGGCTGGAAGGAGCTATAAGATGGCGATAAGTTTAGGTGGGGGCGGTAGTGCCTCAGTAATAAATGAAACAATAGATATAAATTCAGCAGAGAATTTGATTACTTTAGCTGATGGTCGTGTGTATCTGAAGGGTGGTGTTTTTGAAACAGACACTACTACCTACCCTGATGCAACTCTTTCCTATCAATACACAGGAACAAATTTTTATGTAGGAGCTGAAGAGATTTACCCAAGTGGCATAACATGGGATGGCACCCATTTTTGGGTAGTTGGTAGCAACGTGGATAGAGCATTTAAATACACTGCGGCTGGAGTATACACAGGGACAAATTTTGCTATTGGTCAAGACTCAAGTCCACAAGGCATAACATGGGATGGAACCCATTTTTGGGTGGCTGGTAATGGCTCAGATACTGTATATAAGTACACTGCGGCTGGAGTATACACAGGCACAAGTTTTAGTGTATCAAGTCAAGACACAAGTCCACAAGGCATAGCGTGGGATGGCACTTATTTTTGGGTGCTTGGTAATATCAATGATACTGTATATAAGTACAACTCTTCTGGCGTGTATCAAAATGTAAGTTTTAGTGTAAATGCTCAAGCCCCAAGCCCAAAGGATATAACGTGGGACGGGACTAATTTTTGGGTGGTTGGTACTAATACTAATAATTTATATAAATACAATACCTCTGGCGTGTATCAAAATGTAAGTATAAACTTTTCCGGTCAATCCACAAACGCAGAGGGTGTAGCGTGGGATGGAACTAGTTTTTGGATACTTGATAATGTTGGTGACAGTGCATATGAATACAAAAACGTTATTGGCGTAACTTCATCCACAGAGGCAGCAATGGGCAGGCAAAACTACGTGAGGATTAAATAATGGCTTTAATAATACAAGCAGACCATGTTTCACCAACATCAGCAGCGATCTTTTGGCGTAATGACGAATTAGCTCGCACAGATATAGCAGCAACTGTATCTGACTTTCCTAACGCAACTAATATTCTAGCATATAGAGTACTGTTGAGAGACTGGCCTTCTACCGAAGATTTTCCAGATACTCGTCCAGTAATCCCAACAGGAGAATAAGAATGGCACTTACACAAGTACCAGCAAGCATGGCAGATAGGTCCTTACCTACCACTGTCGTAGCGACAAACACAACTCTCGCAGCAGATAGCTATTATTATGTTTCTGCCGCGACAGTTACTGTTACATTGCCGGCCAGCCCTACAGCTGGTCAGCACGTATCAGTTGCAATAGGTAATTTCACAGATATCGTAGTAGCGCGAAATGGCTCGAACATTATGTCACTCGCAGAAGACCTTACAATGGACACTGCCTATCTCTCAATTCAGTTTATATACACAGATTCTACAAGAGGGTGGATAATATCATGAGTAATTTTAAAGACTTTATAGGTGGCGGTGGCAGTGGTTCAGAGGTCAATGACGTTAAATACATAGCAAGTACCGTTGATCTTATAACTACAGATAGCGGAGAGAAGTGGCAAAAGTCTGGTTTACTCACTAACTCTGACACTACTACATATTCCGGTGCTACTACTTTTCAAGGAAATATTGGTACAAACACAGACGCTGAAGTTTCTTTGGCCGATACAAGTAGCAACTGGTCAAAGCAATGGAGCAGTAATATTACTACTAACGGTATATGGGTCTGGAATGCAAACACGGGATCTGCTTCTGGTAATAATCAGCTTTTTGCCAGAAAGCTCGATGGTACGGGATCACAGGTTCTCGCATCAGATAGACCTAACTATACCAGTGCGAATGGTAGGCAACAAGTAATGGCCCACCGGGACGGGTACTTTTATACTCTATATCCAGTTTCGTGGACTGCAGCGGACGGATACACAAACAGATACCACCAACTCGATAAATATAGTATTAATAATAGTACAGGAGTACTAACCTTCGTCCAAACAATTAGCAGTTCTATAAACTTTGGGTCATATTGGGTAGACTCTTGGCTCCCTAACCAAGTGGACCCAGATAACTATTTCCATGTCATAGGTAAAGGCTCTAATAATAGATTATTTAAATTGCATAAAGATGGAACTATTACAGATAATATAAAAAACTGGGCAGGCGGCGATGCTACTTTTCCAGCAGACACTGCCTCACTACACGAATTTGCTGGTAAAATCTGGGTAAAAGGGATGAGCGAGGGTTTTATGTATGTATACACTTCCGACTTTATGACGTTTATAGAAAAAATTGATGTAGGCTCCGCAGTTCAGGGCACTTTCTTCTCGAAAACAGACTCTACAGGTGTTATGGCAGAAGACAGTTATTCAAGTATGGCCTCAAGTGCTAGTGGCGCCCATAACTACCAACGCCTATACCAGGCTACCGACGCGGGGTATAAAAATCACCCCCCAAGCACTATTGTTGGTACTGCTCAGGCAAAAACTGACGGCACCGGTGTAACACAATATATGAGGATACTATAATGATTGAATCAGAGCTACCTTATCTAAATTTAACCCCAGAGCAGTCGGCAGCAGTCGAGGCCTTGTTTAATCGAAACTGGAGAGATCAAGAATTAGCAGATACAGACTACATGGTGCCTATAATAGACCACCCACAGCATAGTGATTATATGGCTTATAGAGTACTGCTGAGGGATTGGCCTTCGACTGAAGACTTCCCAGCTACTAAACCAGTACTAGGAGAATAAGAATGGCATTTACTAAAGTTTCGTCTGCAATGGCAGATCGTTCACTTGCAACTACTATAGTTGCTACAAACTCTACGCTAGTAGCAGACAATCACTATTTTGTGTCTACTGCTGGCGTAACAGTCACCCTTCCTGCAAGTCCTACAGCGGGGCAACACGTCTCAATTACTGTAGGTAATTTTGCAGATACTATCGTGGCGCGCAATGGAGAGAATATAATGGCAACAGCCGAAGACATGACAATAGATACAGCAAATATGGGGCTACAATTTGTATACTCAGATGCTACAAATGGATGGAGACTACTATGAGTACATTAACAGGTTTTATTAGTTCTGGTGGAGGCGGTGGCTCTGAGGTCAATGATACTAAGTACATTAACAGCAGGACTGCGCTAATCACCACAGAGTCAGGCGAGAAGTGGTTGCAATCTGGGACATTAAA
>Ga0196887_1000232_pt1 | contig 27804 bp, 46 predicted proteins | sample VirMetDEL_Mar_31_FD_169094 | JGI IMG/M metagenome (GOLD analysis project Ga0196887, IMG submission 169094) | Aqueous microbial communities from the Delaware River and Bay under freshwater to marine salinity gradient to study organic matter... | ecosystem: Environmental > Aquatic > Marine >... | reverse complement strand
AGCTTGTTTAGAGTCGAGTCTTTCTAGTTGTTTAATCTCTTTATAAATGGGAGATTGTTTCAACTTTAATAACTTTCTTCTAATTGTTAAAAGAGCTTTTTGGTTTTTTTCTATTTGTTTACTCATTTTACTTTCTCACTTTCTTTTTGTTTTATTAAACGTTGATTCGTTTAATATCTAGATATTAGTTTATAAATTAAAAAATGTCAATATATTATTCCATTATCTACCATAATAATTTATTAAACAAAAAGAGAATATGACTCGACGCCTGGATTTTTTTTCCAATAGTTATTATTACATTATTATTAAATAGTCTTTTTATTATCATTGATAATAAAACCCCGAACCCCGACCCGATTTTCCCGACCCGAAAAAAAACCCGACCCCGTTAGGGGTCAGGTTTATAGAAAGTTAGAAAGTTTTTTTATTTAAAATACTCGAACGTATTTTGCGTTAGGTTCTTTATTGTTATAGACTCTTAATCTAAAATGCTCGTTTAAGTCGTCCACGTGAGTCTCAATAATTTTATAAGAAATATGCTTTGCTCGAATCCATCTTAAAAGACTCGGTGCGTCGCAATCTTCTTCAAGTAATAAATAGTTTTTCCATTTAAAAGAATAACCAGAAAAATCATATTCTGATAATCCTAATTCGCTCAATTGACTCACGGATACTTTTAAGTATCCGTGAGTCGGTGTGTCAATAAAAACTAATTCCATTTTTATTGCTCAAACTTTCTACACTCGTCAACCGTGTATTTATTTATAGGAAACCATTTGTCTCTTTCTATAGTTAGTCCCATAGGTAAAACTAATTCTTTTAATTCTTGAATTGATACTAAACCATATTCTGACTCATGCAAGCAACACAAAGCATAAGCATTATTAGTATCAGGATCTAATTCAGTTAAATACCACGTACCGATACCCGTGGGATTGAAAAGTTTACAGACAACTTTAAAATCTAATTCGCCGTCTTTTTCATTTGCCTTAAAATTTTTAATTAATCTTTGTTCTATTTCTTTAGTAAATAACTTCATAATGACTCCTTTTTATTATTGATTATAATGGTATTATATAGTAAAATATATTTTTAATCAAATGAATTAGGAGTCATTATGAAAAATAAAATAAACGTAACAGTAAGCACTATCTTTACTTATTCAGATACATATGAGCAGGATATAATAGACAATGATATGTCTTTTAATGCCGATAGATTAAAAGATATAAAAGAGCATCAAATTGTATCATCTTTTATAATAGATGAGTTTACAAAGAATCAAGATCCGACATTAGATGCTTTTAACAAAGTTGAAAAATTAGTAAAACTTTCTTTATCATTTCAATGTGATGATGAGTCTTTTTTTCAAGTGCCATTTATGAAAGCTATTTTTTCTAGAATGGGTAAATATTTTTTTAATGAAAAATCAGAATTGATTGAAGATGCTATTAAACAACACGCATTACAACAAATTTCTAGAACAGTAATGAAAGCCGAAAAAGATCAGTTTAAAAAAATGTTTGCTAAGGGAGTCTGTTAGTGAATAACATAGAAGTATATACACACGTGGAGTCACAAGGTTTGACTCCCGTGTTCTTTGATGAGTTTTTAAAAAATTCTTTTAACGACGACGGAAACATTCATAAAAGAAATAATGATATTGCACCCATATTTTATTTACATTTTGAAGAGCCTTTTAATGGTAAAGTAAATATAGATCTATTATTTAACTGTGATGTTTATTCGGAAATACCTAGTAATTATTATATAGAAATATTTTTTAATGATGATACTAGCGACTCAAAGACTTTTAAAAAACAAAAAGATCTTATTAAATATATAAAAGAAGTTATGAACGGGAATATTTAAGCAGCAGCGCCCGGGCCGCCGGGCGCTCATTTTTTTATCATAGGACCCGGCCCACTAATAACGATTTACTTAAAAAAATTGGTTATCCAAATTTTTAGATTATATCTAAATTATTATATTAAATTAAATCCCGAACCCCGAACCCCGAAAAGATCCCGACCCGACCCCGACCCGATTAAAAAATAGTTTTGTATATATGGTATTTTATGGTAAAATAATATTATAACAATGATAGGAGTCATTATGAAAATACGTATAACTTTAAATAGTAAAAATAAGAAGCTCGGTAAAATGCCGACGACGACAACCGAACGAAAATCGTGTCCCGACTCTTGCCCATTAAAAAACGGCGATTGCTACGGCGAGAAATACCATACTTCTATAGTGTGGGGCGAAACTGAAACGGGATTTAATAAAAGATGGAAAAAAAATTTTTCCAATAGTTGGGATGACACTATAAAAGCAATTGCAAACTTTCCCGAGTCCGTGGATATATGGCGACACAATCAAATCGGAGATCTACCTAACGACGGCGACGACAATGAGTCTATTGACGAAAAAAAATTAGATCAGTTAGTTGAAGCAAACAATAAACGTCGTGTAATTTGTTTTACTCATAAGCATAAATATAAAAAAAATATAGATCTTATTAAGAAAGCTAATAAAAACGGTTTTACTATTAACTTGAGTGCTAACAACCTAGAACACGCCGACGAATTAGCACAACACGGACTCCCCGTTGCCGTGGTAGTTGATAAACATACAACGGCGACCCCACAAGGACGACCCGTTGCAATGTGTTTAAGTCAGACTAAAGGACTCACGTGTAAGCAATGTAAACTTTGTTCAGTTAATACCAGAAAAACAATTGTCGGATTTCTTAAACACTAAGAAATCTGGCTCACTAATTCCGGGCGGCAACATTAGCGGCCCGGACCCGGCCCGGATATATACTGACTCCTAATCTAAAATATCCGGGCTTTGGATTAAATTATTATCCTGACCCCCGACCCCGAATATTGGCTCAAAAATTCCGACCCGATTTGATGTATGTTTTATTATGGTTTCTATTAATCCCGAAAAATCGTCCCCCGACCATAAACAAGGTATCCCCGAACCCGAATTCATTTGCCCCGAACCGATATTAACGAACCCGAGTCCTTTGGTCGCCAACTCCCGACCATATTCCCCCGAAAATAAATATAGGTGCGAGGTTGAGAGGGGGTTAACCAAGTAAAAACTTACACCTCCCGATTTAAAATACCCGTAATTCCAAGCAATTTGTTGAGCAGAGATAGAAACTCTGTTAGTTTTTGTTACTTTTAGTTCAATCCAAAACGGTAAATGATTTGCACATATATGTACATCTGGAACTCCACCACCTAAACGGTTTTCAATTCTTGTTATGTGCCACTTGCTTGGGAGATTTTTTTTTACTCTGCTCCACAGAAGAGCCTCTGGTTTTTGTGTCATCTATTACCTCTGCATCTATAAATGCTTGTGGGTGTTTATTTCTTAATTCTTTTAATCTATTTTCAATTTCATTTCTATCCATTCCGTCAATTGCATGATAGTGATTTGTTTCTCTTCTATCAGTAGTAAGACCACCTAAAGAACTTCTAATTTTTTCTGCATTTATACTTGCAGTAAATTGACCCTCTTCTTCTGCTCTATCTCCTAGATCTTTAAATCTTTTTAATTGACCTAAAAGAGTAACACCATATTTCTTTTCTCTCTCTTCACGTAGTTCATTTATATATTCAGTAACATGAGGGAAAACAATTGGATCTAAAAGTTTATGTGCTTGGATTCTAGCAATTCCATTTTTATCAGAATATCCTGCCTTGCGAACACATTCTGCATTACTGTAAATTCCTTCTACAAAATATTTAGCAAACTCTTTTTGTCTATTAGTAAGTTTACGATTATGTTCTTCTTCTATCTTTTCAATTTTATTTTTACTTGCCATAACACTATATATACTAAACGAATCTAAAAAGATAAATAGTTTTTTGATTTTTTAAACCCTTATCGGTCAGAATGTTAGATTCGTTACATAAAAAGTGTAACGAAAACACCCTAAGTGTAACGAGTAGTGTAACGAGTTTTATCTTCTGTAAGTACTGCTTTTCCAATGTTTTTAACAATATTTTTTTGACTCGTTACACTTTTACACTTTTTTATGCCCATATTTTGTTTTTACAACACTAAAATATATTTTGACCGTATATATGCAAAAGTGTTGCAAATAACCCATTTATCATGGTAAGATATGGTATTTAATAATTAACTTAGGAGTTACACGATGAACGATAGACACTTAAACGAAATGAGAAAAGACTTTAACGAGTTTTTTAACACTATGAACGATAAGTATAAATCAACTTTTAAAATGCATACTGTTAGATACAGTGGTTCAAGGGCAGAGGTCAGTGAAGGATCTTTCAAGGTTGAGTTTGTAGTCGATGGTCAAAAATCTAAAGACGAACAGATTTTAGAATTGTATGCAAAAAGCGATAATCTAGATCTTACAAAAAAGTATGACCACCATAGATTAGGAACAATTAAATTACATTCATATCTTACTAAAGCGAGAAGTAACAAATATGTAATTGAAAGTTCTAATGGTAAAAAGTACAGAATTGATTATGTAGATGCGACAAAATATTTCGGAAACACACCTACAAAGACAGAAGTTACTACAGTAGGCATGGACGGAAAACTTACTTTAACAGATAGAAAAGGGAGAGTAATCAATGGAACTTAATTTTAATCTAAAAGAAGTAAACGAACTTATTAATTTTCAAAGGATTAATGGGCATTCATTAAAGAAACCTTACGCAAAATATTTACCAGAGGGGGAGGACAAAACTTGTCCCCCTTCTCTATTATTAGTGGGCGACCAAGGTGTTTATCTAATGAACCATTCTAAAAAAACTATGCCTAGAAAAGATGGAGAAGGTAAAAAAGAGGGTTGGTCACAAGTTGTTTTTGCAGAAGAATGCAATCCTCATAAATTAGATTTTGATGAATGGAGATACAACAAACAAGATTCTTTTGGTGGTGATGATGGTTGTGAAATTTACCCTATTAGAAATTTAGAAATAATGTGTGAAGATTACTACAACAAAAAGGGATTACCAAAGAAAGGGTATGAAGATTTTTTTACAATAGAACTTTCACCAAAGAGGTTTTATTTAAAAGGTATTAAAAGGAGCAAAAATAATGATTAGTAAATCTATGATGAAAAAATATTTTGATAGATGGACTGATAGTAGTTATAGCAACGATGTTATAACTACTAGTATCGGTTACAACTATATAGATGAAAAAGAAGATTATGAAATGCAGTTATACTATTTAGAAGATCCTACAAATAAAACTAAAGAGCAAGAAAGTTTAGGGGTGTATTCATTATTAATGAGAAAAGATAGTGTAGTCATAAGTGGGGGAACATCAAATCCATATGACATAATTGAAAGCGATGATCATTTTGAATATCATACCGATAGTTTTGTACATTTGATGAGAGTATTAAGAAAGTTTTATCCCGACTCTGTTGATGAAAAGAGAATGACAATGGAGAGAAACTTCATTTGTGATATGTCCAATATTTTGCAAGATTTTTGCAAGTTTAACAATTTGCCTTATAAATCTGCCGATGATCTATTGTATGGTAAGCACGAGAAACCGATTTCTTTTACTAAAAAGCAAAGGGATTTTTTAATATCTTATATGTCCATGTGGGACAGAGGTGTTGCATGAGTAAAAAATATTATGTAAGCGAAAGTGTATTTATAGAGGTATCGTGTGATCTTGCCGAAAAAATGATGAAAGAACGATTAGGGGATAAATTTCCCCTAATGTTCGAGGATCATGGAAACAGTTACAATGCAGAAGGTCAAGAACACTTCAATCAATTGTACGAGCAAGTACAGAACATTATTGAAGATGCAGATATTGTCCCGAACGATATTAAATTGGACAAAGAAAAAAAGTTTAAAGATTCTGTAAAAAGATATGTAGAAGGTGACGATAGTATTTGTTTAAAAGAAGAATTAAAAACTTTAGAGGAGAATTAAAATGCAGATTGAATTACACAGATTAAAAAACGCAGTTAAAGATATCAAGGAAGGTTGGGTTTCACCGAATGACAGTCATACTAAAGCAGAATATAATGGTATGTGTGAGGGACTTGATATGTTGTTGAAACATTTTCAAGAAATTAATGAGGAAAATAAAAGTATATCTATAGAAGATAGATTAGATTTTATAAAAGACGATATATGGGACTTACACGATAAACTTACTAGTATATGTATTAAACTTAATATAGAGGAGGACGAAAATGCCTGAACTAAATTACATAGGTAGTGGAAAACATAAACAATTAGGGTTTGAGTGGGAAGGTTTTTTTATCACCGACCCATTTACTTCTAGTTGTAATAGATTTGAAGTAGACCCGATATCTGAATATGGTTTAACAACCGAGCAAGTAAAAAGACTTAAACAAGAAAATAATTTAGGAGATTAAAAATGAAGTATGAATATGGATTTGAGGATTGGTCGAGAAGTACTGATAGATACACTATAGAATGTGATAGGAAACTTGACCAAGATGAAATATTTTTTGTGATAAATGAAACAGAGGCAACATCACTTTCTGATTATAAGCAGTATGAGGATATAACATCTAAAATACCATTAGATGATGGAAAAATTGCACTTGTGACTTATCACGGAAATGATTTAAGTAATTCAGATTATGAAATAACAAGAGGAAAGGAGAACTTAAAATGAAGTATGAACAAATGTTAGAGAAAGGTCTTGATAAAATATTTGAAGCTTTAGTCGGCGACAATGGTTTAAAGAGATGGACTACCCACCCCGATGAAGGAATGGGTGGCAATGCTATTGAAGAAATAATCAAAGAGATCCACCGACTAAAAGATATTGAGTATAAATATGAAAACCAAAAACTTCGTGAAAGGAGAAAATAATGAGTGAAAACAATATAGCAAAAGCATTTGACGATTTGCAAATTATGTACTTAAAAGTAATTGACCTTATTAAAGATAAAGAGGAGAGAAACATTATTCATTGTTTGTTTCAAGATTTATCAGATAAACTTTTAGATAACCAGAAAGGAGAAAGTAATGCCAAATTGGACTAGAAACGAATTAGAAATAAAATTTCATAATGTGTCAGAAGATACAAAAGAAAGGAGAAAAAGTGTTGATGACTTTTTAAAAAAGGTCACGAAAATAGAAAAGTATGACGATGGTACAAAAAGACAGATACTTGATTTTGAAAAGATAGTACCACCCCCGAAGAATATGTTTAGAGGAAATCTTTCTGATGAGGATAGAAAAAGATGTGAAAAGAAAGGTATCCCGAATTGGTATGATTGGTGTATTGAAAATTGGGACACCAAGTGGAACAGTTGTCATTGTACCATTGATATAGATAAAGAATATTATGAAATTATATCTATAACTTTTAATACTGCTTGGTCGCCACCCGTTCCCGTAATTGATAAGTTAAAACAAATGTTTCCCGATTTACATATTTCTGGTAATTATGTAGGTGAAGCAAATGAATTTGCAGGAGTATTTTAGGGAGAAGTATTATGGGACTTTTTGATGATGCTTGGAAAACATCTGTACATAAATGCAGTATCTGTGTTTTTAGAGCAGATGTTTTAGAGCATGAAAAATATTATTGTCATAAGTGTTATAAAAAACTATTTTTAGAGAAAGGAGAAAACAATGGCTTTCATAGGATATCAAAAAAAAGCTTTAACAGAGGATCATAAAAATTTAAAAAATTATTTTGAGATGTATGAAGTAGATCAATTAAAAAATCTTATTTTAAAAGTTTTTAAAGATCACGAACGATTAACCAAGAGAGGACAAAAAGCATTAGAGGATCTAGTTAATATGTTAAATACAATGGAAGATCTGGAATATCGTCCAATGAAAAATAGGAGAAATAAATGAGTAAGTTTCATGTAACTATTTTATGGGGAGAGAATCCCGGTCCTGAAACAGATTTAGCCGTCTACAGTTTTAAAACATTAGAGGAAAGAAAAGCATTTTTACAAGGTGTAGAACAATCTTTAGGGTGGCAAGGGGTAGATTGGCGAATCCACGATGTGCCGCGAAAGTTTAAAAAAGAAGAATTTGATAATTATATAGGAGGAAATTATGAATAATAAAGCAGAACAAAAACCCGAAGAACAAAAACCCGAACTAATTACTTGGTCTAATGCGATTGATATTTTAGAAAGACACATTATGCACGACGAGTTTATTTCTAAAAGTAGTTTAATAAAAGCATTGGACAGAATTAAAAATGGGTAAAAAAGCAGTAAACTTAGATGACTATAAGAATGTCCCGACCCCCCATAGTAAGATGTTGTATCAGATAGCTAAAGACAAAGGATTAACTATTACACAACTTACTTGGGAAGTGGATTTATCTTATACGTTTGTATTGCAGATATTAAAGGGCGAACAGTTTATGAGTTCAAAGACTGCAACTAGAATAAGAAAAAAATATAACTTTCCCATGTATGGAACATAAAAGATGATAAAAAAACTAAAAGTTTTAGATCTTTTTTCTGGTATAGGTGGATTTTCACTTGGACTAGAATCAACAGGTCATTTTGAAACCATAGCTTTTGTGGAGAATGATGAGTATTGTCAGGCAGTATTAAAACATCATTTTCCCGAAGTCCCGATATTAGGAGATATAAAAAATGTCACAAAAGAAACAACCCGAACAACTCCCGATGTTATTTGTGGAGGATTCCCCTGCCAACCTTATTCAGTCGCAGGAGATCAGAGAGCGCAAGACGATCCTAGACACCTCTGGCCAGAAATGTTTAGACTTATCAAAGAGCACCGACCCACTTGGGTTATTGGAGAAAACGTTAATGGACTCGTCAAATTGGGCTTGGACGAAGTATTACATGACTTGGAGAGTGAAGGCTACTCCACAAGGACGTTTAATATTCAAGCTTCATCGGTCGGCGCCCCCCACCAAAGGCAAAGGCTCTGGATCATCGGACACTTGGGCGACACCGAACACGATGGATCATTTGCCTCCGAGAGAGAAAGAGAAATGTTCTACCAATCAAAAGAACAGAAAAAACAGATCTCGCTCTGGGAATCTGAGGGAACAAGTAGTGCATCAGGAGATGTGGCCAACCCCGACGACAAAAGGATACGGTCATGCGTCCGAGGGAATGACAATGATAATGAGGAGAAAAGTGGAGCAGGGTCAGTTGACCGAGGAAGAAGCAAGAAAAATGATGAACGGGACAACCCTTCGTCCACCCAGAATGAAAGAATGGATGTTTCCGACACCGACGGCGAGAGATTACAAGGATCGAGGACAGAACACGAATTACGAAAAAGCAAAGAAAAAAGGAAAATTGGCAGGAGCAGTTGGTGGGACTCTGAACCCAACGTGGGTCGAGTGGCTTATGGGGTACCCAATCGGGTACCTAGACTCCGTGCCTTGGGAAACACGGTCGTCCCTCAGATCATCGAAAAAATAGGTTTAGCAATTATTGAGGCAGAGAATGGATCTAAAAAAGATAGTAGAGTTTGACAAACACATAAAGTGGACAATTGATCACAAGTCAAATCCTTATGCTATGGTTTTAGATGTAGAAAACATCTGGTATTTTTCTGAAAAAGATAATCCAAAAGATTATAATTTTTTTAAACTTCTTATTCAAGATAACGCAAAACCTTTTAAGTGGGGACTAAGTAAGCAAAAAACCATTATGATATTTGAGCATAGTGGTTTTAATTATTTTATGGCGCCACCAGACATTGTATATAAAGTTCAATTAAAGATAAAAAAGAAAAAAAAGAGATAAGTTAATTTGAAGAGTTATTATCTATAAAGATGGCATCAAGCTCATAACCCATAGCCCGGAGAAGTAATTCCATTTTGTAAATAGATGGTTCTGATATTTTCATTCGCTCATAGTTTTCTATGGTGCTAACTCCGACACCTGATTCAAAAGATAATTCTTCCCGAGACATTTTAGTTTTTTTTCTTAATTCACACAAAATGTCTGCCCAATGAGATCGTAGTACCGACTTACAGTGTGTATTTACCATAAGCATTAAATACCATCTACATTATCTAATGTAAAGTTTTATTACTTTTTTCAGGAGCAAAGTCTTCTAGTATTGTATCAAAACTAGCTTTTTTACCTGCTATCATTTTTAACGTAGTGCTTCTAACTTTTGCTAAAACATCACATACTTTAAAGACACCCATTTCTCCTTGTCCTCCTTTTTCTAGAGCCACCCGAATTAAAGCTATAATCTTTTCATGCTCTAAACATTTATTGTCATCAAACATTTCAGACAACTCTAAATAAAACTCTTGCGCTTTTTGTTCACTCATTTTCTTTTACTCCAATTTAATTTTCCTAAGTTTAAATTTTTTTCTATTTCTTTTTTAGTTGCGTCATCTTTTCTTTCGTAATCATCTTTAGAATTAATAATTTCTTGTTTTATTAATTCTTTTTCTGATGGCACTACACTAGCAATCTCAACTAAAAAAGATATTTGTTTTGCAGGAGAACGATGTGTTTTTTTCTCCAACCTTTTTAATTTTTTCCATGTATCAATTGATACTGCTACACTTTTATACTTTGTTATATCTGGCATATTTTTCTCCTTTTATGTTAGCCATTGTTTTAATTCATCGCCCATAACTAAACTAGCGATCTTTCTTTTGTTTACCAATGCTTTAACAATCTTTTCATCAATTGTTTTTTCTGCAATTAAATCTACATAGGTAACTTTCTTCTTTTGACCTATACGGTGGCAACGATCTTCTGACTGCATGCGAAGAGCTAAGTCAAAACTATTCGCAAAATAAACAACGTTGTTAGCCGCCGTTAATGTTATTCCATGTCCACCTGTTTGAGGGTTTCCAATAAAAAACCTAGCATCTCCATTTTGAAAATGTTCTATTGCTTGTTTTCTATCCTCATCAGAAGTGTCACCATAGTAAGTAACCGTGGACCTGGAACCGTAAGTCTTAATAAGTGTGTCGTAAATTCTTTTTATATCATAACGAAATCTTGACCATATAATTACTTTGCCTGACATATCTTCTATACAATTAATAAGTTCTGGCAAACGGTTATCTTTAATCTCTATAGTATTTCCTTCATCAGTTTTTGTATGACCCGATAACACTTGTTGCAGGCGAACTAACTGCGTCATAATATTTGGAGCCGTCATAAACTCTTCATCATTAATTTGAGCCAAAGCAAAGTTTTTTATTTCTGAATATATTCTTTCCTGGTCCTCAGTTAACTGAACAGATCTTGTAATATAAACTTTATCAGGCAAGTCCAGGCACTCTTCTTTCATAATACGAGAAGAAAAGTTTTTAAGTAATTCATTTAATTTATCTAAGTTTTTATAACCTACTACCATATTAAATGAGTTAGCACCAACCGTTGTTTTTTTCATAATAGCAAAACGATATTGGTATTGAAAAAAGTTATCTCCCGTTTCTCCTAATAAGGTAGGACTTAAAAAATTACACTGCGCCCATAAATCTAATGGCGATTGTGTAACAGGAGAACCCGTTAAGATTCGCTTATATTTTGCTCCACGACTTATCTTTATAATCGTCTTTGTTCTTTTTGCTTTAGGGTTTTTTATAGCAGTCGATTCGTCAATTGCTAATAATGTTACCGATTTTTTTAATAAAGCGGCTAAGTACGATGTTCCCTTGGCAGTGGACAAAGCTTCTACATTCATTACAAAAATTCTTAGAACGCCCGGAACTTTTTCTTTTAGTAAAGATAATAACAATTGTTTTTCTTTTTTATTTGGCGAGGGCCGCCATACACAAATTTCTTTTTCTATATGATCTGGTAAATGCACAGGTATCTCTATATTAGACCAGTTTCTGTAAACTCCTTTTGGAGCAATAACTACAAAAGTATCTATCTCATTTTTCTCAAATAAAATACCTACATTATCAATACACACTTTAGATTTACCTGTACCCATCTCCATAAAGTATGCCCATACAGATTGGTTCCAAGATATTTTTAATACATCTTCTTGATGCTTAAAAGGTTGTGTCTTAAATTTGTACATAATATACCATCATAGTACATTATGGAATATCACAGTCAAGTGTTGACATTATTTATTTTATAGAATAGTTTTATGTATACGTAATTTTACGTGTGACTCCAATGATTGTGGTCTACTTAATTGTAGACCATAGTTTAAGAGCAGAAAGGATACATTATGTCAATAGTATACGTGGTACAAGAAAATCCAAGAGTAGATATTTTATCTGCTACTAAGTACGGTGAACTTTTACCATTAGCAAATCCATCAGAACAACTACATCTAAGTCCAGGGCGAATAATAAGTTTATTTAAAAGAAAACTTAAAAACTTTTCTGATAAAGACTTCTTATTATTAATTGGAGATCCTGCACTGATTGGAGTTGCCGTTACTGTTGCCAGTGATATCAATGACGGAAAGGTTACTGTTTTGAAGTGGGATAGAATAGAAAAAATGTACTATCCCGTCAAACTTTCCTTTCGTGGAGGCATTGGAGATTATCAACAATAAACCTGACAAGGAGGTATGTTATTATGAATAACGAAATATGGAAAGAGGTAGAAGCAGATGCAGACAAATTTAAAGACTTATCTACCGAAGGTGGTAAAGATCTAAGTGATTTGATTCGCCAAGCCACAAACCTAAACAAGCAGATAGATGTTTTAGAAGAAGAGTTAAAAACTCTTAAACAGAAAAAGCAATCTTATATGTTTGATTTAATTCCTGCAAAAATGGGAGAAATGGGTATGGATAAAGTTGAAGTAAATGGTAATGCCGTTTCACTTTCTACTTTTGTAAGTGCAACGATGCCTAAAGATCCTATTCAAAGGGAACAAGCTATGTCACATCTTCGTGATATAGGTGCTTCTGATTTCATTAAGAACCAAGTAATGGTTAATTTTGGAATTAATGAAGACAATATGGCACGATCAGTACAATCTGAACTTGATGATAAAGGTATGGATACTACTGCACGTGTGTGGGTAGAACCATCTACATTAAAGAAATTGGTTCGTGAACGTGTTGAGAATAATCAAAAAATAGATTTAGAATTATTTAAAGCACATGTTGGTCAAGTCGCTAAAATTAAAGGAGGTAAAGATGAGTAAAGCTAACAATAAAGAAGTGAGTATCCTAGAGGAAATGGCAAAAGACTCTGGGGGTGGTTTTGAAGAAGTATCGTCTTCAGATGTTCAAATACCATTTATAAGAGTAATACAAGCTATGAGTCCACAAATTAAAAAAACGGATTCTGCTTTTATAAAAGGTGCAGGACAAGGAGATATTTTTAACACTGTAACAAAAAAGTTTTGGAGTGCAGATGAAGGTATACTTGTTATACCAACATACTTTCAACAAAAACTTTTAGAGTTTGTACCTCGTACACAAGGTGGTGGTTTTGTAGGAGAATTATCTGGATCATCAGACGAAGTAAAAAAAGCTCAAAGAGATAAAGAGACGGGTATGGAACTATTAGAAAATGGTAATGAGTTAGTAAGAACTGCTCAACACTATGTAAAAATAGTACATGAAGATGGAACTCTTGAGAATGCAATTGTGGACATGAAAAAAACACAGTTAAAAAAATCAAGACAATGGATGAGTATTATGATGATGCAAAAACATAATGGTAAAACTCTTCCATCTTTTTCACAGATCTATAAATTAAAAACTATAGAAGAGGGAAATGATAAAGGGTCTTGGTATTCTTGGATTATCGAACATGAAAAAATGGTAGATAAGATAGAGTATTATAATGATGCTAAGTCGTTACATACAAGTATCAAGGATGGTGAGTTAACGGCTTTACCACCGACAGATGCCAATAAAGACGACGTACCATTTTAACTGTGAGCAATGCCCCCTTCGGGGGGCATACTTATTATGGAGTCACTTACAAAAAGATTTTACGAATTATTTAAAGGTTTTTCTAAAGCACACGGTCAGACTGAATTAATAGATTCTACTAAGCACGGCAAACAAATGTCTAAAAGTTACATTGTCCGAGAGCCGTTGTCTTTGGATTTACTACAACAACATTTAGAAGGTAAAAGAGGTATCGGCAGTATACCTATAGATGAAAACAATAAATGTGGTTTTGGTGTTTTAGATATTGATGAATACAATTTAGATTTAAAGAATTTAGCAAAGAAAATTAAAAGTTTAAAATTACCTCTTACATTATGTAGATCTAAATCTGGAGGTGCGCATTTATATATTTTTTTAAAAGAAAAAATAACTGCAACAGAAATAAGAGACAGACTTTCAGAATTTGCTTCTGCATTAGGATATGGTAACTGTGAAATATTTCCTAAACAAGAAGAAGTAATTGTAGAGAGAGGAGATGTAGGAAACTTTATTAATCTTCCTTACTTTAATTATAAATACACAATGCGTTATGCAATAAATAATAAAGGAGATGACGTATCTTTAAAAGATTTTATTACTAAAGCAGAGAAAAATAAAATTACTATTAAAGATTTAAGAGACATAGTTATAGGAACAAATAAAAATATTTTACCATCGGGACCTCCTTGTTTAAGACAATTAACAGAGTTTGGTATACCAGAAGGTGGACGTAATAATACAATGTTAAATATAGGTTTGTATTATAAAATGGCTTCTCCAGAAAATTGGAAAGACTTACTTGAAAAACATAACAACGATCATTGTACTCCACCGTTACCTGCAAAAGAAATAGTAACGATACAAAATCAACTAGAGAAAAAAGAATATTTTTATGCTTGCAAACAAGAGCCTTTAAAAAGTCATTGTAATAAATCATTATGTAAAACAATGAAGTTTGGTGTAGGTACAAATTTATCCATGCCTACTATCGGAGGATTAACTGTAGTTGAATCAGAGCCACCTGTTTGGTTTGTTGATGTAGATGGACATAGGTTAGAGTTATCTACAAAACAATTACAAATGCAGGTAGACTTTCAAAGAGCATGTATGGAACAAATGTATAAAATGCCTGCAAGATTAAAAGAGTCAGATTGGAGAGAAATGGTAGATGCTTTATTAGCAAATGCTACAAGAATATCTGTTCCAGAAGAGTTAACGCAAAAAGGACAGTTTCAAGAATTATTAGAAATGTTTTGCACGGCTAGATTACAAGCAAGAAGTCCAGAAGAATTAATGACAGGTAAACCCTGGACAGATGAAGACTGTACATATTTTAAATTAAGTTCTCTACAAGATTTTTTAAAGAGACATAATTTTAATATTTATACTAGAGGTCAAATAACAGAAAGATTGAAAGAATTAAATGGAGGATCTGAAGCAGATAAACAATATAGATTTAAAGATAATAAAAACAAATGGCAAACTGTAAGGGTTTGGTCTATACCAGAAATTAAAAGAGGAGAAGTTGATCTACCAAAAGTAGAAGTTGATAAAGATGAGGAGCCACCGTTTTGATTGAACAAACAATATTAGGACCGCCCGGATGTGGTAAAACTCAAACAAACTCTAAATTAGTAAAGAAGTTTATTGATAAGGGAATAAATCCTTCTAAGATTGCCAATGTTTCTTTTACAAAGAAAGCCGCAACTGAAAGCAAAGAAAGAGTTTGTAAAGACTATGATATGCAAGAAGATGATTTACCTTTTTTTCAAACATTACACTCAATGGCTTTTCACACTTTAGGTTGCAAAGTAGATGATGTTATAAGAGGAACTGATTTAAAAAAAATATCAGAGGCAATAGGATTAGATTTTACTACTAAGTCTAAAGATGCAGAAAATGATTTTGATATGGTAGGATTTAAAAAAGGTGATGCATATTTAAATATGTATCAATTATCAAGAAGTAAAAGAATATCTTTAGAAGATGTTTTTCAAGAGCAAGGCAATTATGATTTACACTATAACGAATTATTTAGGTTTGTAGAAACATACGAAGATTATAAAACTAGAAAAGATAAAATTGATTTTACAGATATGATTTCTAATTTTATAAATAAAGGAGAGTGTCCAGATATAGAAGCTTTATTTGTTGATGAGGCTCAAGATCTTTCTACATTACAGTGGAAGATGGTAGATGTATTAAGACAAAATCCAAACATACAAATTTTTACAGGAGACGATGATCAAGCGATTATGAGTTTTCAGGGAGCCGATGTTAATTGTTTTTTAAACGCAACTAAAGAAAAAAGAGTTTTAACTCAAAGTTATAGAGTTCCTAAAGCAGTGTGGCAAGTAGCTCAACAAATAGTAACAAGAATAGATGGTCGAGCGATAAAAAAATGGGAACCAAAAAATGAAGAGGGTTCTGTTACGTATCATTATAATTTATCTGATGCTCCTATACATGAAGGAGAATGGGTTATATTAGCTAGAACAAATAGAATATTAGATCGTTATGCCGCTCAACTAAAAGATGAAGGATGGATTTATAGTAGACATGATCACCCTAGTATTCCTAAAAAAATGTATGAAGCAATACTTACTTGGGAAGATTTATGTAAAGGTAAAGAAGCAAACTTAACAAGTTTAAGAAATTTATATTCTTATATGAATGTTGGAGAAGGTTTTAAAAGAGGTTTTGGACCTACATCAAAAGCTTTTAGACAATTTGATATTGATCAAACTATTGGATTAAAAACACTTGAAGAAAGTGTTGGATTGCAAATGGGTAAAGAATATAGATGGCACCAAGTATTAGGTAAGATAGGATTGCAAACTCAAAACTATGTTTTAAATGCATTAAAGAGAGGAGACAATGTTAAGAAACCAAGAATAAAATTAAGTACTATACATTCTATGAAAGGTGGTGAGTGTGAAAATGTCTTATTAATTCCAGATATATCTTATGCGGCAAGCAAGGAATATCAAAGAGATCCATCAACAGAGCACAGAGTGTTTTATGTTGGAGTAACAAGAGCGAAAAAGAATTTACATATTATGCAACCACAAACAGAAAGGTATTACCAATTATGATAAAAAGGAGGCCAACATGGAATTTTTAATTATGTATACAATAATCTATACTTTTATAGGTTTACAGAACGCAGGAGTGATATGACATATAAAATTAACTTAACATTAGAGTTTAAAACAAGACCAACAAAAGCTGAAGTAGAAGATAAATTATTTTGTTTAATAAGAGATGGCTTTACATTAAAAACAAAGGAAGAACATGAAAGAGAAAAACAACTTGTGGGCAAAAGGCAGTCTGCATTACCAAAACCTTAAAATACAACCTTCACAATTTATAAACAAAAATAAATTATTGTTTGCAGAAGGTAACGTAATTAAATATATTTGTCGTCATCAAGCTAAAGGTAAAGCTGAAGATATTAGAAAGGCAATACATTATTGTGAAATGATATTAGCGAGAGATTATGAGTAAAAAACAAGGTATAATTATAAGCAAAGTATTTTTACAAGCACTCAGCGGTCATTTAAACGGGTTTTTATTTCAAACACAAGCTCACAGGGGGTTTTGTGGACAAAATTAGTTTGCCCGGAGGTAAATACGATATTATTTATGCAGATCCACCTTGGCAGTATAAAACATACTCAGGAGATTTAGTTACACCGTATCCTATTATGAATGACGAAGATATTTATAGTATGCCTGTAAAAAAAATAGCTAGTGATAATTGTGTTTTATTAATATGGGTTACATTTCCTAAATTGATAGAAGGAATAGAAACAATTAAACGATGGGGATTTACATATAAGACTTGTGCTTTTGTTTGGATCAAAACAAATAAAAATTATAATACAAAACAAGTTACATTTATTCCTGAAGATAGTTTTTCTACTTTTTGGGGCATGGGTTATTGGACTAGAGCGAATGCAGAACTTTGTTTATTAGCTACTATAGGAAAACCAAAAAGAATATCTAAAGCGGTTCATCAAGTTGTTTATGAGCCAATACAAAGACACTCTAAAAAACCAGATTGTGTTAGAGATAAAATAGTTGAGTTATGTGGAGATTTGCCTAGAATAGAACTATTCGCAAGACAAAAAACTCCAGAATGGAATGTTTGGGGTAACGAGGTATAAATGTACGAACAAGATTTATTTGACGAAAAGACTTGGGTACCACCAAGCAACTTACCAGATCTTTCAAAAGAAAAAATCATATCTATTGATACAGAAACATACGATCCTAATTTACTTACTTTAGGGCCAGGGTGGGCCAGGAACGATGGTAGGTTAATAGGTATTGCAGTAGCTACTTCTAATTGGAAAGCTTACTTACCTATAGCACATGAAGGGGGAGGTAATTTATCTAAGAGTATAGTTTTACGTTGGTTAAAAGATCAACTTAAACATGGTATGTCTGTAGTGTTTCATAATGCTCAATATGATTTAGGTTGGTTATCTACAGAAGGTATAACAGTTCCAGGCAAAGTGTTAGATACAATGATAGCGGCACCTTTAGTAGATGAAAATAGATTTTCATATAGTTTAAATGCTTTAGGTTACACGTATTTAGGAGAAAGAAAAAAAGAAGACGAACTTAAAAGAGCGGCTAGTCAACATGGTTTAGATGCTAAAAAAGATATGTGGAAACTTCCTGCATCTAGAGTAGCAAGTTACGCAGAAATGGATGCTAGACTAACTTATGATTTATGGGAAGTGTTAAGACAAAAATTAGTAATTGAAAATTGTAATAAAATTTTAGATTTAGAATTATCTTTATTACCTATTATATTTAATATGAGAAAAAAAGGTGTAAGAGTTGATTTAGAAAAAGCAGAAAAAGCTAAAAAAATATTAACATTAAAAGAAAATACTTTATTACAAGAAGTAAAAAAAGAAACGGGAGTAGACATTGAACCGTGGACAGCGACTAGTTTAGCAAAAGCATTTGACGCACTAAGTTTAACCTATGAGAGAACAGAAAAATCTAACGCCCCTAGTTTTACAAAACACTTTTTAAAAAACCATAAACATCCTGTAGCAAAAAAAATATTAGAGATACGAGAGTACAATAAAGCAAATACTACTTTTATAGAAACTATTCTTAATCATCAACATAAAGGTCGAATACATTGTGAGTTTAATCAATTAAGATCTGGTGATGGAGGAACAGTTACTGGCAGGTTTTCATCTAGTCATCCTAATTTACAACAGGTGCCTGCACGACATCCTGAGATAAAGAAAATGATACGAGGACTGTTTTTACCTGAAGAGGGTTGTAAGTGGGCAAGTTTAGATTATAGTGCCCAAGAGCCAAGGTGGTTGATGCATTATGCTTCTTTAACTCCAGAAACAAAAGAGCACCCTAAAGTAAAAGAGATTGTTACAAGTTATAGTAAAGACGATATAGACTTTCATCAAATGGTTGCAGATATAGCAGACATAGATAGGAGTTTAGCTAAGACAATTAATCTTGGAATTATGTATGGTATGGGCATAGGTAAGTTAGCGCATATTTTAGGAGATATATCTTTTGATGAGGCTAAACAACTTAGAAATGAGTACGATGAAAAAGTACCTTTTATAAAAAACATGGCTTCTGCTGTTATGAGAGTAGCTACAAACAAAGGAGAGATAAGAACTCTTTTTGGTAGAAAGTGTAGATTTCCTATGCGTGAGCCTAAAGGATTTGGTGGATATAAAAAAGCTATACATATGGATAAGTTAGAAGAAGAATGGCAAAATATATTAGACACACCTTTAGAAGATAGAGATAAAGATTGGAAGAAAAAACATCCAGATAATTATCAAGTAGCTTTTACCTATAAAGCTTTAAACCGTCTTATACAGGCAAGTAGTGCTGATCAAACAAAAAGAGCAATGAAGATATGTTATGATAACGGATATTTACCTATGTTAACCGTACATGATGAACTTTGTTTTTCTATTAGCGAATCTAGTGAAGCAATTAAGATAAAAAACTATATGGAAAATTGTTTTCCAGAAATGAAAATACCCTCTAAAATTGATGTAGAAATTGGAGATAGTTGGGGTGAAGAAGATAAATAATCTTGCATTTTTTTTTTAACTAATTATAATTTTTAAACGGGCTAGGAATTTTATTAATAAACACAAGTTGTAGATAAAAATTTGGGGATAAATTACTATATGTAACGTTGTGGTTTATTTAATTATATTATCCTAGTTCGTACTAATTTAACTTTTTGGCCATTTATCATTCTTCATCATACCACTTAATCTTTCAGCTCTTGTTCTTACTTGTTTACTCCAAGAACTGTCCAACATTTCTTTTGAGGCATTATCCCAATCGTGATTACCTATAGCTTCAAAGAACTTAGGCCATTTACTAGGGTTAAATCTTGTTCTACCCATGTTAAATAACATATCTATAATTACGGCTTGTCTGACTTTACTAAGACCGTTAAAAAAGATCCAATCTTTTGCTTCACCTTTTACTCTATTAATATCGTTTATTAACATAAAATTTATTTCTTCTCTAGTAATACCGATACCATCTGCCGCTACATTTCTACCAACGCCAATAGTAGGATGACCCACTAAAGTATCACCTGCTTTTACTTCTTTACCGTTTGCATCATCATATACACGATACCTTACGCCCTCATGTAATGATATTAAATCTGTTATATTATCCAGTTTTTCTGGCATTTTTCCTCCTTGTTTTTCTCTTAACAAATGTTTTTACATTTGTAGGTTTTTTACCTACATTACCTGCGGATCTTTTTCTTTTTACAGCACTTGTTATTTGAGATTTAGTCATACGTTGAGCAGTAGCTCTTGGTACGCATTTAGGATATTTGCGTTTACTTGTTTTTGTTGACTTTCTACCACAAGCCTGAAACTTGCCTTTTTTCTTTGGAGATCCGATATCTACCCAATCTCCTTTAGGACCTTTTCCAAACCAAGCTTTAAGACCGCCCTTAGGTTTAGTAGCCATTATGCGCTCCTGTATCCACCACCACGTTTTTTGTAGGTACGTACTAACCAAGCATTAGCATAAGCGGAAGGATAAACATCAAATTTTCTTCTAGCCTCTGCTTTAACTTTTGCATACAATGCAGCGTTAGTTGGTTTAGATCCACTTTTTTTTGTAGATTTTCTTTTTTTTGTAGGTGTTTTTCTTTTAACAGCCATTAGGATTTAACCAATTTATAACCTTTTTTCTTAGCTGCAGCTCTTATCTGCGCAACTGTCATAACCTTAGTAGTTTTTTTAGCACCACCTTTAGCCATGTACTTGCCACCTTTAGCCATTTTAGACATGTACTTACCACCTTTAGCCATGTATTTACTCATTTTATTTCCAGGCATTTATTTCTCCTCATTATATAAGTTATCAAATGTAATATCAGGGTCAGTATAACTATCGTGTATTTCTGCCGTATGAATATATTGGCTTGGTCTAAAATCTGGAGCACCTTCGCCAGTAACCCATAAAGCAGGATTAGTTACCCTAACTCTATTATTAGGTAATGCTACTATATTACCAGTCCATGAACCAGAGTCAATTAATTGCAGTACATGACTCTGCTTATGTTGGGCAGGATCATCTGAGATATGACTATCTGTGTAATCCACGGTAAACAAATAACGACCTTTAAAAAACTTACCACCTATTTTACACATCCAAGGACTAGAACTTACTCTGTCCATAACAATAATAGAGTGATTACGTGAAGAGCAATCCCAAGGTTGTGCAAGATGTGTGTCCATTCTACTAGGCCATTCTTCAAGAGTTTCATCGGCAATTAAACTAGTAATTGGCATTCTTGCCCACATAGCTCCACCATAAACATTCTTTTTTTCATCTATACCTGTAAATACAACTTGAAAAGATAAACAACGATCAGGAATAGTATTAACTGCTATGACTAAAGCATGTAAATAATCGCCACGATATTTTATATGGTTGTGTGTAAATTCTTTTCGTACCCACGCTTTAAAATGTGGGATATTCGATATTAAATAAGACATGTCCTATTAATACCATATATTATTCTTTTTTACCAGTGTTACAATATAAACCAAACCAAGCCGCTCCTGCTCCTACAATAACACTTACAAATGCAGATTGAGCGTTTGTTGGATCTGGTAAATTCATAAACCATTCTGTAACTCTAAAGAAAGCAAATCCATATAGCGTTATTAGTAGTCTTGGCCATATACGCCATTTATCTAAATTTTCTGGTGTCATATTAATCTCCTTTTTCTATAACCCAATTATCTTTTAATAATTGATAATCTAAATATAATTCTGTATCTGCGTACCCTCTACCTTCGTTCATACAAATTAAATAATATTTTGGCTCATATAGTTTACAAGATTTATCATCTCCTTCAACAGGATGCGCTAATACAAATTTTATGGTTATCCCAATGGCTACTACAACAAATAACAATATAGCTATTCCTATTGAAACCATTCTTACCATTTCATACATTTCTTTTTGTTTTTTTATTTTTGCAGCTCGTGCTTCTTTGATTGCTTGTTTTTTCTTATCTAATCTTTTTTTACGTTCTTCGAGAATATATTCCCAGGTGCCATGACCAAACCTGGCATTAATTAGCTGTTTCATCTCGTAGAGGGCTTCTTGGGCAAGTTTTGCGTCAATCACTTCCTTCGCCACGTTCTCAACAGCAAACGGATCGGCTCCTTTTTTTTCACGCTCTTTTATAACTTGTTGTTGACCATTTAAAGCATTATCAACATGGCTTATAACATCACCAATATCTTGTACGGCTGTGATGTTTGTCTTAATAAAATCTACACTTTTTTTAACTAATGCAATTCCAGCGAGCGCTGCAGATATAGGTTCAACCATTATGCTTTTCAATGAATCTATCAAGCTTTACTTCTAATCGAAGAACTAACTCTTTTATTTCTTTTGTTTCATTGTTAAGCTCAGATTTTGTTGCGTAGTCTTCTCTTGTTCTATTTAGTAAAATTTGTAGTCTTTTTACTTCTGAAAACATTTTACTAAATGCCCAGGCAAATGGCCCAAGAACCACGGTTATAATTATATTCCACATCATCATTGGATCCATTTCCATTAGTTGATACCTAGTAATTTATTTTGCTCTACCTGATTAAGTGCGTTACTTGCTTGATTAGCTAATTGTGGTTTTACTTCCTCAATAGCCTCTGATACAGGGGCAATGGTTTCTTGTATTGCTTCTTTAGTAGGAGCAACTTCTTCTCCAGTCATTTCAATTGTTCTACCTATTCCTGTGCTTGTTAATGCTAACAATGTTTGCAGACCTTGTCCTAATGGATCGTCTGTCATAATTTTACCATCTAAAAATTCTTTAACTTTATTTGGTCTTTTAGATGCCATCATTGCTTTTAAAACTCTAGGATTACGCAAAGCTTTTGATGCTATACTATAACCTGCTGCAGTTGTTAATCCAGCAATAGGACTAGCTAAAATAGATAATAAACCTAAACCAACAGCAATAGATGGAGCAGCTAATCCACCTTTACCTGCCATAGCTTTATTTGATACTTGTATCATTGTATCTGATAAAGCATTTAAAGATTCAAAAGCTTGAGGGTTATCAAACATAGTATTAATAGTGTCTTTACCATAAAAATCTATAGATTTTTTTAATTTACCTCCTAATTTACCGCTTTTAAAATTATCAACAAAATCATCGGCTAATTTAAAAATTGGTTTACCATCTTTACCAACAGAACTTACAGTAGCTCCTATACCTTGTAATATTTTTCCCATAGCAGCGTCTCGAACACCATCCATAGCTTGAGGCGATAAAATGTCCTTTGCTTTATTAATAGTGGTTTTACTTTGAAATATTTTTTGAGCTAATATATCAGGGTCATTTGCAAAAAATCTTAAATCACTAACAAAGTTATTAGCATCAAGTTCTTTTTTACTTTGCAAAGCTTTTTGTAATTTGGTTAAAGCAGGACCTAAGGGTAAATCCATTACATCTTTAATTGTATTTTCAGATAGTTCTGATTTAGTTCTAGATAAAACTTGCGCTATATTATCTATTTTATCTATATCTTTTCCAAATAATTTATTTACTGTTTTTCCTTTTTCTAAAAGATAAGAAGATAATTTTAAAGGGTCATACGCTATAATTCCAGTTTCTGGTTGAACTCCTCTTAAAGCCGCAGAATCAAGTCCTTCCTTTAACCATAATTTAGCAAGTCCTTGTCTTACATCGTCTGCCATCTCTGCACCTGTTCCTCTTATGGTGTTGTTTATTACTGCATCTTCTTCTGCTCTTCTAATTAATCTTTCAAACTTTACTCTTGTAGGATTGTCCGTAGCTAAATCAGCTATCTCTTCTCTTATTTGTGAAATAGGTTTACCTGCTATCATCTGTTTGTCTAACATTCTTTTTCCCGCATCTAAATCTATAATACCTTTTTGAGCTCCTAATGCTTTTTTAACAGGTATACCTCTAATTGCCTTAAACAATTCATCTAAAGCTTCTGGTTCATTTTCTTTTATAATATGTTTCATAATATTATTAAGACTTAGTTTTCCGTTACTTGCACTACCTAAAATTTCATTAACAGTAACAGTGCTAAATCTGTTCATACCTTTATTGTATAAAGAATTTGTTTTACTTAATAAATTTAATGCATTAGCAGCTTGTTCAGGTCCTAAAACCAAAGTTTCATCTCCTAAACCAACTACTGATATTTTTTTACTAGCTATCCTAGCTAAAGCTATTTCACTAACATCTAAGGCATCTTTTATACTTTTTTGAATTTGAGTAAATTCTTGGTTTTTTGTAGATCCTAAAAATTCAGGTGTGTAAGATAACTCATCTGCTTGTCGTTTTATTTTATTTATTTGAGCAAAATTTGCTCTTTTTCCTAATCCTTGTATATTTTTATAAAAACTAGTAGCTCTAATTTTATCACCAAAAACAGCAGCATTTGCAAACTTTTCTACTTGGTCTTTTAATGTCTCTGTAGCAATTACATCTGAGTCGCCCATTAATTGATTTACTTTAGAATACAATCTATCCATATCTTCATCAAAAACAGCTTTTCTTTTTTTAATCATATCTGTTAAATCTCTAGGTATTTGTTTTCCCTCTTTTAACGGTTTCATTATTTTTTCTAATTCTTTTACTAAACCTCTATCTAAATCTAATTGAGCTTTTTCTAAATTTTGAGCTTGAGTCGCATATTTTGTATCAATATCTTTTTGCACTATTTTAGAAAAGTCTTTTATTTCAGATTTTCCAAAACCTACTTTACTTAATTCTTCAGTTATTTTTTTAAGATTAACATCTGCTGCTGATTTGTTAGGAAAAACTCCTTCATATACAGCTTGTAATCTACCTAATATAGGTCTAAAAGATTCGTCAGTTGCTCCTGAAATAGTTGGTCTATAACCGTCTTCAATTAGTTTTCTTGCTTTAGCTCTTAATGCCTCGTTTGCCTCACCACCAGGTCCTTTAATAATTCTACCAAATATTCTAGATAAACCTCTACCAAAACCCTCTCCAAAAGCACCAAAAACACCTTCGTACGCTGTATCTCTTGCAACATCTCCAATACTTTGTCTTTGAAGTCCTCTAGCAGTTTCTACACCTTCATCTAATAATTTACCTGCGGCAGTTGCTCCACCAACAATTAACATACCAGGAATAAATCCAACACCAGAAGCGGCTATGGTTGCTCCTATACCTGTAGCTATTGGAACACCTGCGGAACCTAAAAAATCTTTTACATCTGAAAAACTAAAACCTTCTTCATCAATAGCTACCTCTTTGCCATCTTTCATACCTAGTTTTTTTCTACCTTGTTTGGTTAAAATAAACCTACCTAAATCATCCATTCGATAACCTTCTTTACCTACTGATTGATTTAAATAATTAGCTTTTTCTTCATCTGTTTCTAAACTACCAAATGTAAATCTAGAAAAACCATCAACACCATCTAGTCCTGTTCTATAATCAACTCCAGGTTCTTTATACGTTCTAACAAACTCTTCTTCCGTTATTTGTTTACCTGTTTTAGGATCAACACCTTTTAAACGTTGACTTCTAGCATAATCTCTTATTTCTTCTTTAGTGGCAGTTGATAAGTCTATTTTTTTTGTTTTAGGAGAAAATGTATTTGCAATAATGGCTTGCTCTTCAGCGGTAGGAGTGTCTCCTGCTATCTCTACTTTTTTAATCCCATCAGGTGTTTCAACATTAATTATTCCCATTATTTTAATCCTGGAATTGTATACACGTCTGTTTCTTTGTTATAATCTAATTTAATTTCTCCAACAGTAGGTATTTCTTTTTCTCTAAATTCTTTTATTCTTCTTTGTCCCTCTGATATGTATGTTTCAGCAGAACCACCTCCTGGTCTAGTTCTACCTTGTAAAAAATCATTTACCTGTCTCATACCACTCAAACCAGCTTCTTGATTTTCTACAAAAGTATCTCTTAAAGTTTGTAGTTTACCCATTAAAATATCTTCATTAACAGTAACAAGATTAAAAGTACCGCCTTTTAATATACTTGATTCTATATAAGCATCTGCTAAAAATTGAACATCTCTATCAGAGATAGAGTTTGCAGACTGAACACCACCCAAAGCAGTAGGAATTAATTTTTGAAAAGCTTTTTTTACTGAATCTTCAAATTCTTTTTTACTTTTAAATTTATGTCCTACTTTAATTCCTAAAGCTGTAGCTACTTTTAAAGTTAAATCGTTTGCTCCTCCTTTAAGACCAGTTACTTCATCTTCACTTAAAGTAATTAAAGCATTATCAACAAATTTAAGTCCAGCAGTGGACTGTATATACTGTTTAGAAGCCTTATTGTATAATTCTTGTTGTTTAACTGCCGCTGTATCGGATAATATATTTTCTTTTCTTCGTTCATTAATAAGATCAGTTATTGCTTTTTTAGATTTTGCAGCTGCATCTAATTCAGCTACATACATATCTTTATCTTTAAACATAGAAGGTATGTCTTTACTTAACATATCTGTCATGCTTACTCTGATATTTTCACCCTTAGATATTTTTTCTCCAGTTAAAGGATTTGTACCATCTTTACTTGCAACAAGAGTTATAAAATTTCTATCATCTTGTCTTTTTTGAGCGTCCTCTTTTGATACCTCACCTAATCCATATTGAAGGGCAGATAAATTTAATTGTCTATTAAACTCATCTCTTTTAGATTTATCTTTTATTAATTTTTCAGATGTAACTGTTAAAGCATCTGCTATATTTTTTATTGCATTAGGACTAGTGCCACCTGCCATAATAGCACCCATTTGCATAATAGCTAACCCTGAATCTAATCCTTCGTATTTAGGAGCAGCGTCAGTAAACCTTTTCATCAACATTCCTAATCTATCTTCTGTGCTCTGTGTAGTATCTTGAGCTTCTGGATTTGTATTTTGTTTAATTATGTCTGCTTCTTTTTCCAATGACTGTCTACCAAAAGGAAAAGTAAATTCTTCAGTTTTAATATTTCCATCTGCAGCACTTGTTCCCTCAGGAATAACTTCATCAGCATCTTCTGAACTACTTTCTTCTGGACTACTTTCTGTAGGTCTAGCTCTTTCTTTTTCTAATAGACCAGACTTAGCTAATGCACCACCTTTTTCTTCAATCTTTTGTAAATCTTCTTTTGGTATTGGTTTAGATTTCAAACCATCTTCAATACCTTTTTCATCTTTAATTAAGCCACCTTCAGGATCTCTTAAAGTAGATGCAGTTTCAAAAAAAGGTTTTAGTTCATCGTCCATTGCCGTTTTACTTTTTTTAGTTTCTTTTAATAATTTTTCACCATCTGTTTCAGAAGGAGTTTCTAGTTTTTGCATAATTTCAGTTTCTAAATCTTTAGGAGTTATTTGTGGATTTTGAGCAATAATAGATTTACCTATCC
>Ga0196887_1000229_pt1 | contig 27987 bp, 34 predicted proteins | sample VirMetDEL_Mar_31_FD_169094 | JGI IMG/M metagenome (GOLD analysis project Ga0196887, IMG submission 169094) | Aqueous microbial communities from the Delaware River and Bay under freshwater to marine salinity gradient to study organic matter... | ecosystem: Environmental > Aquatic > Marine >... | reverse complement strand
CCGATAAGGATAGTGTATCATCGTATGAGAGAGAATTGACTTTGAAACTGTCTGCGAGAATTGTAGACGATATCCTTGAAGATGTTATTGAGTTTATCATATTCAAATTTGGTGATGAATTTTATTACACACCAATAAGTAAGATAGCAGGAATTGACCTCAAAGAACTTAAATGGATAGGGAATTACACTGGATATATTCCAAACAATCCTGCTAGTAGAGTGTTTGCTGGAGTTCATGGTCGATATGAAGTAATGAGTGGAACTAAAGATTATTCAGACTGGTGTAATAAAGCTAAGTTTCTTGGATACAAATCTCTCGCAATATGTGAAAGGAACACTTTGGCAGGGACCTTGCCATTTCAAACTGCATGTAATAAAGCAGGTATTCAAGCAATTATAGGATATACAGCAGAAGTAGAATCGCCGAATGGTGAGAGATATGATATTAAATTATACTGCACATCCCCTGATAGTTGGAAACAACTCCTCAATATCAATAAAATCGTGAATGTTGACAATACACGATACATTACTGAAGCGGAGTTATTTCCGCTGTTATCACATTTAGCAGTAGTACTACCTCCAGGGAAAAGTATTAACACCGCACTATTGACACGATACAAACGCAATTCACTTAAAGCGTTTTTTCAGATTACAACCAACGAATTCACGTCAGACCTTACCGATAAAAATGTACTACTATCAACTCAAGAGTACATATCCAAAGGAACTGATATCATTGATAGCATTCAAATTAGTGATGCATATTGCTTGGAATACGATGACATTCATGTCAAAAGTATCTTGAATAAGCAAGGTGGTGTCAGAGCAGCGGCTAGTGAAAACCATTACCTCAGAGCATTCGACGAGATTGTATCTGAATTTGAACAACTGTTCGATGAAGGTGATGCTAGATTCAGTACAATATTCAATAAAGCGTTGCAGGGATTATCTTGGTTAAGTGAGAACTGCACATTTAACATTGATACTAAGACATTATTCCTACCTGAGTATGAGATGACTGAAGAAGACATCGAAAATTATGGGCCAGACGCTGAAGATATGTTCACTCAATTAATCTGGAATGGATTGAAAAGTAAGATTGACATAACTTCAGAGAAACAGGAAAAAGAGATTGCTGATAGAGTTGCGAAAGAATTTGATGTAATAACTAGAGGAGGATTCACAGACTACTTCCTAATACTATGGGACATCGTAAATTGGTGTAATAAGAACAACATTCAAGTAGGTCCTGGTCGTGGGTCAGCTGCGGGATGTTTGATATCATACGCATTAGGAATTGTTAAAATTAATCCACTAGATTTCGGATTGATATTTGAAAGATTCTTGAATGAATCTCGTATCAAAAGTGAGATGCCAGATATTGATTTAGATTTTGCCAGTGATAGAAGAGATGAAGTTATTCAGTACATGCGAGATAGATATGGTAATGATTTTGTGTGTCGAGTAGGAACTTACGGTACCCTTCAAATGAGAGGAGTATTCAAAGAATTAGCTCGCGCATACAATTACAACGGAGAATACAACTTAAATTTCATCACATCGTTGATTGAAAATAACAGCTCGTGGCACTCAATATTCGTTGATTCATTGAATAATAAGGTATTGAGAAATTTTGTAGAGGACAATCCTGAGATAATTAGTGACAGTAAAGCGATACTCAATTCAATAAAATCGACATCAATGCATGCCTGTGCTACAATCATTGTTCCAAAAGTACAAGATGAAGCAGGGAAAGTTCTCTCAGTATATGAGCAGATTCCAGTAAGGATGGAAGATGGTATGATAGTTAGTGAATGGGAAGGTGATGTAATGGCAGATGCTGGGTTTTTAAAAGAAGATATTCTTTCAACAAAACAGATGGCTAAGATTGGCCACATAATTGATTTGATTGAACAGAGAACAGGAACTCGATTAGATATGGAGCAAACGCCATTGGACGATGAGAACGTATTTGAATTATTCAGACAAGGATACAATCAAGATGTGTTTCACTTTGGTTCAGTAGGATTAACTCAGTACCTCAAAATGGTACAACCGAATAACATCAATGAATTAGTTGCGTCAATTGCACTATATCGTCCAGGAGCGATGGCATCGAACGCTCACATTGATTACGTTAGACTTAAAAAATTGGACCAGCGACCAGTATACGATTATAAGTTACAGGAAGTGACCCAAGATACGTATGGTCTGTACATATATCAGGAACAAGTAATGCAGGCCGCTCAAATATTAGGTGGGTTTACATTGACTGAAGCTGATGGTGTTAGAAAGGCGATGGGTAAGAAGATTATCGACAAAATGCAGAGTTACAAAATTCAGTTTGTTGACAACGCAGTTAAGGAAGGATGTAAACAGCAAGAGGCAGAAGAAATATGGGACAAACTTGAAGTGTTCTCAGGATATGGATTTAATAAATCGCATGCTGCCGCATATAGTGTGATTGGATACTACTGTAACTGGTTGAAATATCACTATCCACTAGAATTTTGGACAGTAGCATTCCAATTCGCAGATGAAGATAGTATACCAAACTACATCGGTGAGGTACACAAGATGGGAAGCATCGAGATTGTATCGCCTAACATAAATAAATCAGAAAATGAATTTAGGTCAGATGTGAAAGCTAACCAAATTTACTGGAATTTAAGTAGTATTAAATTTGTTGGGCAAGTAGCGTCAGCAGAGGTGATAGAGGAGCGCCATAAGAATGGAAAGTTCTTTAGTATGGAGGAGTTCGTTGAAAGAACATCCAGTGCTGTCAATAAACGAGTAGTAGAGAATTTGATTCTGGCAGGGTGTTTTGATGAGATGTACAAAGTGCGTCATGCGTTCGACCGATATAAGATAATGAGAGATTACTACGAAACACGTAAAGATAATGTCCCTGATATATATGTTAAGAATAGAAAGGTAGGGTACTTCTGGAGTATTCGTCAAAACGAGATTAGTAAGTTGAGTAATTTAGACTACACTGATTTGATATCACAATCAACATTTGCTGAATTTAGTAAGCAGTATGTAGATTCAGAAGAGTTTGAGAAGATGGAAGTTGAAGAGAAGAGAGGGCCTACCAAAGTGATATCAGGACTATGTCACGAAATAATAGTCAGAAAAACCAAGAAGGATAGAAGACCGTATGCAATTATTACATTGATACAAGATGATGTGCCAATCAATATACGAGTATGGTCTGAGCCATTTGAAAATACAGATAAGGACCCAAGATTATTTCCTATGAACGATTTGATAGACAATGATTTAAAATGTTTATGTATCTTTAGAGGCGAAGTAAGATTCAATTCTTACACCAATACCAACGAACTAACAGTATCTACAAAAACAAAAGGCCCGATTTGCCAGATTTTTCAATAAAAAGGTTGCTCAGAAATATAAAAGTAGTATCTTTACATCATTATTGTAAAACAAAAAAACCGTAAGCATGGAAGCACTAGTTAAACTCACACAAGAAAACTTATCAAGCAAGCCTGACAATCAACTTCGGAGAATTTTACGAAGAGAATTTACATTTGTCAAAGGAACTACATCAATGACCTCTCAGGAGTTAATTGATAAAATTCAAGAACTTGCACAGGCCAAACAAGATGGTATTGATTCCAACAGTGGAATAGACCAAACACGCGTTCACAAAGACGTTAGTGGAAAAGAGTGGAAAATCAACAATATCAAAGATGGATTAGTCCATATTGAGAATTCTAAAGGCCATAAAACCAATGTGACAATAGCATTGATAAAGTCCCAATTTCAACAAATGAGATATCGTGACTTTACTGAAGAAGTTGTTGAGAAAGTAGAGGAGATTCCAGTTAAAGAGGAGCCCAAAAAAAGAAGTAAGAGCGATTTGGTTCGACATATAATTCGCAAGCAAATCAAAGAAGGTAAAAAGAGCACAGTCACCTCAGGTACTGTGATGAAAGAACTCGAAGACGAGCATCAAGTTACAATCCACAGAAGTTTCTGTTCAACCCTAATCAATCAGGTTAAGAATGGATAGCATCACACACAGCATAACAATTCCATTTCACAATCAATCAGTAACATTAGTTTTTGATAGGTTCGCTGACGAAATCAATCTTGAAGAATTAGTCACTATTGATTACAGCGCTCTTTATGCAGAATTACTGACAGTATCAGTATTGATGAATAAGGTAGGAATGTTGAAAGCTGAGGCTGAGAACGCTGAGGCTGAGAGTAGAATTATGCGTGATATATTGATAGCGAAGAAGAGTCAGGAATTTCGCTTATCATTAATTACTGCAGATACGTATGCCAATGGGAAAGAGAAAACAAAGTTCCCTACTAAAGATGAGGTGGATAACGCAGTAACACTAGACTTAGATGTTCAAACAGCACGTAGACAGCGCATTAGAAGAGCAAAAGAATCAGCATACCTAGATTCGCTGTATTGGGCAGTAAAGTCAAAGGAAAAGAAGTTGGATAGGATAGGTGAAAAGATGAACTTGGCACCAGAAGAATTCGAGAAAAATATTATTGAAGGTGTGTGGAATAGCATACTTATCAAAGCAAGTGAAAAATCAATAAAGTAAGTTCTTTGAAAATATTACATTACTGCTAGGTTTAATTATCTACTAGTTTGGACGCGAGTTCGACTCTCGCCAGCTCCACTATAAAATCCGAATCGCCGTTTGGACATAGTGAGATGTGCACTATATCACATCATCTGGGGCTGACTGGTTTTGACAGCTAGAACGGATGTTAAAATAGGTAATGCGATAACCATAACTGTAAAAGTTATACCAATGTGGAATCAGTCGCTTAGAGCGGCTGCTTAAACAGTTTAACAGAACTAAATCTGTAAGAGGGCTTTTGTTTTTTGAAAAGTTTCAGAAGTCCTCTTTTATTTTGATAACCGACCGAGATGGTCCTTATATATATTAATTAATTAAAACCACTTAAAATTATGTCAAGTAAAACATTTGACCGTAGCAAGTATGGCGCTACAAACGTAGAGACTCTTAAAAAACAAGAGCAAGAAGTAAAAGCACAAACATCGTTCGGAGGAGAACGTATTGAGTTTTTGAAACTTAAAAAAGGCAAGAACAAAATTCGGATTTTTCCAAAACACGACGAAACTCCAAGTTATTGTTATGCCAGAACCATTCACTTTCTCGAATTAGAGAAAACTGACAAAGATGGTGTCGTTGTAAAAGACGATAATGGGAAAGTAACATATTCCAGAAAGCCAGTCTTCAATGCAAAAGTTCACGGAACATTCCCTGCTAAAACACCAAAGATTGATGTGATAGATGAATACGTTCAACGTGTTTATGCCAAAGCGCATGAATTGTTTAAAGATGATGCTCAACGTAAGAAGTATCTGTCAATAATGACATTTTGGAAAACAGGAATCACAGCAAAAACTAAATGGGTAGTTTATGCGAATGTGTACGATGACAATGGTGTTCCTCAATTTGGAAGACTTGAAATGCCAACGACTGTTAAGGACAAGCTGAATGAAATTGCAGCAAATCAAGATGACCCTACAAAAGAGCCTTTCACATGCGCTGATACAGGACGAGCAGTATTCGTTACTTACAATCCTGATGAGCAAGATGCGAAAAAGAAGTATACAGCCGCAATTGACTTTCAAAAAGAAACTCCTCTAACAGATGATGAGTTGAGAGTTTGGTTGGAATGTGATGCACTTGAAAAAATGTTCGTAGGTGCGTATCAGAATAAAGACTTCAACAACGCAATGGAAGGATTGAAGAGATTTGACAATCAAAGTGTATTTGCATTGAGAGCGTTAGGTTTTGATGATGGATACAATATCTTTGCTGACGAAACTTACCTAGATATTTGTGAAAACGTAGCTGAGTATTTCCCAGCTGAGTTTAAAGATGCAGGTTCGCCGAATTCATTCATAGACAATGTTCCTGATGATGCTCCTTTTGAAGGAACTACTGGAACAGTAGATATCACAAAAATGGATTTAGACCAATTATCTCAGTACATCCATACTAATGGATTAGAGATTACTATTCTTCCTGAGGATACTACAGAAGATATTGTTCAAGCAATTCAAGATGAAGAAGCTGAATTGAATGATACTGACAAGGTTGAAGAGGAAGCACCTACTCGTAAGAGAAGAACTGCAAATCGCTCAACCGATTTAGATTAATCTGTGTTTATTTTTGGCCGCTAGTTGGGTAGCTACTCTAGCGGCTTTTTAAAAATCGTACAAATGAAGAATCCATTATTCACTACAATCACTGACTTACATATTGATGACAGTAACTACAACGAAGTTCAAGTAGTTGTTCGACAAGCAATTGACAAAACAGTAGCGCTAGGCCTCAAGGTAATATACGTTGGAGGTGATGTATTTAATTCGCGCAAAAATCAAACATTTAACGTACTCCAAACATTCCTAGAGATATTGGATTACGCACATACACATAACATCGTATTGAGAACAATTCCAGGGAATCACGATAAACTTGACTATACTTCAGTTAAGAGTTATCTCGATGCATTCGCATATCACCCTGCAATGGAATTAACTACTTCGCATCAATCGTATGTTGAAGGAAACTTCATAATACACATGGTTCCTTTCTTTGACGAAAAGTCTACGTATAAGTATCATTTTGATAAAATAAAGATACGCATACCAGAGGACCCTAATAGCAAATCAAACTTTAAAAACATACTAATTACACATATTGCTGTCAATGGAGTTAAGAACAATGATGGCAGTGAAATCGAAGACAGTACTAAGAATGAAATCTTTGCTCCGTTCTTCAAAGTGTTGATTGGACATTATCACAATATGCAGAAAGTAGGTAGTAAGTTATACTACATCGGTTCAATTATGCAGAAGAACTACGGAGAGGATGACCAAAAAGGTATGACTATCTTCTATGATGATGGGTCACACGAACTATTTCAACTGGATTTCATCAAATTCAAAACTATCAAAGTAGACCTAGATGAGGTTGATGGAGGAGCGTTGAAACAAATGTTAGTTGATAAGAGCCAGAACGAAGACCATGTCAAAATAAAGTTTTCGGGTAAGAGAGAAACCTTAGATGCGTTTGACAAATCTAGGTTCGTTGATGCTGGATTCGATATCAAATATGAGTATAATGTCGTAGTAGACTTGTCATATAAGCAGGCAGAGGAATTTACTGGATTTGATAAAGACAAGATAAAAGATGAATGGAGTGAATTTACTATCACTAATGAAGAGATAGATAATGAAATTGGAATCGTATATTTAGAACAAGTATTATAATCGTATGTGGAACATAGAAAAATTATCGTTAAGTAATTTCATCTCACACAAAGAGAGCGAAATGACTATGACTTCAGGCCAAGCCACTTTGGTATACGGAGTCAACAAAACTGACAAAGGTCAAGAGAGCAACGGAAGTGGTAAAAGTGCTATTCTTGAAGGAATTACTGTAGGAATGCTAGGGGAACCTTTGCGAAAAGTTTCGTTAAAAGAGCTAGTCAAAACAGGAACTACAGAAGCTAAGGTTGTGCTGGAAATGCGTAACGAGGCACTCGATGAGACAGTAGTGATTACAAGAAAATTGTACAGTAATACCAAACCAAGTGAAATTGATATCACATTGAATGGTGCACCACTACAAGACATTTCGAGGAATGGTGAAGAGAAGTATGATGTAAGACAAGCCAATGCATGGATACTGAAAAGACTGGAAATCTCCAAAGAGGACCTACTAAACTATTTTCTAGTAAGTAAGAAGAAATTCAAATCATTCTTTTCTCAAGGCGATACAGCTAAGAAAGCAGTGATTGGAAGATTCAGTCAATCAAATTTGGTTGATGGAGTATTCGATATAATCACAGAAGAGATTAAGTCATTGGAATTAGCGATTGATGCAAGTAAGCGATTGATTGAAGTAGATAATGGCAAAATCGAAGTGTATCAAGAACAGATTGATAATTTTAGTATCAAAGAATTAGAGGATAGGCGAGTAAATAAGTTGACTGAGATAAGTACTAAGATGAAATCGGCACAAGCCATACTTACTCCACTAAAGGAATTATACAACACACAACAAAAGCAAGTGAACTTATTGAAAGAAGAGCTATCTAAGGTCCCTGAAGTTCAAGTTGATAATTCTAAAGATGAAACGATACTAAACAAGCACAAACAAACGCTACAAGAATACAAAACTGAGTTAGATGAATTTAATGCTGACCGCAAAAAGGTTTTGTTGAAACTATCTCAGTACGAGAAGAATTTGTTGGGCGTGATTCAATGTCCAGAATGCACCCATGAATGGAATCCAGGAAATCAGGTAGATGTTGTTGTTGAGAGAAAAAACAAAATCAAAGCAGAGGGAATTATTGTAGAAATTGACGAAGACATTACAGCAGTAGATACTGACATCACAAACACCAATGCTGAAATTGTTGGAGTGAATAATAGAATTATCTTAGCAGACGCAAAGTTAGTTGAAAGACGCAAAGCAGTAAGAGGATTAGAACAACTGATATCAGATAAAGAGAAAGATGTAATTGATACTGACAGAAGGATTGCGTACCAACAAGGAGAGATTGATAGAGGTAATGACGAATGGCATCTTGTTAGTGATGCAGTTATAACAGACCCTACTACTGACTTGCAGAAGAAGATTGATGAAATCAATGTGCAGAACGAAGGGTACATTAAAGCAATTGAGCTTAATGAAACAGCAGTATTCGACAAAAAACAATGGAGTGGAAACTTCTTGAAGTTCAAGACATACTTATCAAACAAAACGATTGGTGTTATTCAAGCACATTGCAATGAATACCTAGGTAGAGTAGGAACCGACCTATCACTACTGATTGAAGGATATAAGATTAATCGAGACAAAAGTGTACGAGAAGACATCACTACACACGTATTGAGAGATGGAGTGAATGAAGGTGTAATTGATAAATTTTCTGGTGGAGAGGAAGCTCGAATTCTAGTCAGTATGATATTGACACAACAGAAATTAATCAATATGAGTTGTGAAAACGGAGGACTGGACTTATGTTTCTTAGACGAAATAATTGAATCAGTCGATTCGCAAGGAATACTTGGACTGATGAATGCGTTAAATAGCCTAGAGCAAACGATTGTAGTAATCACTCATGGAACATTCAACCAAGAACATACCAACATATTACAAGTAACTAAAACAAATGGGAACTCAACAATCGACACCTAAAGAATACGTTTATGTACATGCAGGTACTAACGTAGAGTTTGCTGATTATCAAAAACAGCATTTAGAATATCACTGTGTGCTGATACAATCCAGCGAGACATTGAGAGCACGTACTCCAGGTAAAATCGCACGAACAGGAACGTATCGAACCAAATGGAATCATCAAGATATCGAAGAAGGTATTGATAGGGTGGAACATAAATGGGGATTAAAAGAAGAATTACCGCCAACTAAAGAAGGCGATGAAGGAATATACGATTATGGAATCAACTAAATATTACATCGGAATCGACCCTGGAAAGACTGGGTATACGGTAGTTATGAATGAAGATAAGTTCATAGTAGAATGTTTTCCTACACCATTGATTGGCAAAGAATATGACAAGCAGTTGATGAAGGACTATTTAAAAACAGCATCTAAACTTGGAGATGTTCATGCAGTATTGGAAGATGTTCATGCAACCCAAATGGGAGGAAAAGTTAGCAACTTTGATTTTGGAAGAGGAAAAGGTTTATGGGAGATGGCACTGATGGCATTAGATATTCCACATACGATGGTTACTCCAAAAGAGTGGCAGAAGTATATGTGGCAAGGAGCAAAAATTCAATATAAACCAACCAAGAGAATTACTAAAGCTGGTAATGCAGTTAAGGCAATCGACACTAAAGCGACTTCAGCGTTGGCAGCTAAGAATTTGAGACCAGATATCGAATGGAGACGTATAGGTAAAAAGGGCACCCCAACCACTAAAATCGATGACGGATTTGTAGATGCGTATTTAATGTGTGAATATTGTAGAAGAAAATTTAGATAATGATAACATTCAACTACGTTTGTATAAACGACAACTGCGAAGTATCTGGAAACATCTGGATTAAGAAGGAACGCGAAGATGAAGAACGACCAGAATTCTGTCACGAATGTGACCAAGAAATGAAACATCTGGGAGAGAAAGCTAATATGGTTATTAGAGGTGATGCACATACTAGAATGATAAAAAATCAAGCACACTTTAAACAGAGAGCACACAAACATGCTAAAACAGAAGAACAGCGAGAGCTAAAAAGAAAACGAACTGAACAAGAATTTGGTAGCATGGGTCTTGTTAAGAAAAATAAATTATGAAGCACATTAGAAACGCAGAACACGCAACAATCATTGGTTTCCTTGAATTGTTGAATGACATTGGAATGAATATTGTAGGTATAGATAATTCGTTTTATGCCTTTACTTCATTTGAATCAGCAGATGATATTCTAGTCGATATAGAAATGACTGGAAGAAATATTACACTATTAGTTGAAAATGAGACCGCAACTGCGGCTTCAACTATATTGAAGAAGAATGAGCTTATCGGTCGTATCGACGAGATAAAGCCTAGAAGAAGAAAATTCCACAGAGATACTCTGTATGTACAGTATTTATCATAATGCAAGAAATAGACATTAAGAAAGTTTTAGTGATTTCAAAAAGTCAGATGGTCGCCTATGTTAAAACCCAACAAAGGAGAGACCCAGAATTGACAGGGAGAATAACGAACCGCATGGTACTAGAATCGCTGATATTCATAGAAGGATATGCTAAAGCGATTGAGAAAGATATCATGCTACCAGTGATAAAAGATGATGTTCATCAATTGTTGCTAGAAAAAGGATTTCAATATATAAGTAAACGAGTTGAGTAGATTTCTAAAAATTCCGAACGACTGCTATTCCAAGAGCAAAAATCAGGGCATCTTAAATGAGGTCGTGTTTTACTATCAGCTCAAAAAGATAGACAGTAACGGATTTTTTCAGAAAGGAACTATCAGCTCACTTCACGAGGACATTCCATACGAGCAACCAACTATATGGAAGAAACTCAAACGACTAGTAGACAACCAACTAATAAGAAAGTATGCCAATGGATACCAGTTAATTTCGTACGATGAATTATTCGCAATTTTAGGTTACAATATGACCTTCGCCAATGGGCGTAAAGGAATCTTCAAGATTCACAAGATACCGATGTTACAGTGTAGTAACATCAAAGACTTACTTGCCTGGATTGATATTCGTGAGAATCTAAATCACCAGACAAATAAGGCTTTCAACAGTTTAAAAAAATCGAGCCAGTACTCCGCAAATAACCTATCCTGCACGACTATGCAAGATAAGAGAAAAATCTTATCAAGTATAGTTGACAAAAATTTGGTACAGATGGCAACGAATAATGATAAACACGTTGAGCATTGTAAATACATGGACTTATTTATGATGGAAGACAAAAGTGTTCATTGCAATCCAGATGTGACGTTATCCTTAGAGGGTATATGTTCAATTTTGCAATTACCTAATACATCAAGTGCCCATAATATTATTCAACGGTTATCTGACCAAAAACGTATCAGTGTAACCAACCGAGAGATATTTATTGAAAGTACAACGATGACTTATCAGGAAATAAAGCAAAAATTTGGTGATAGTTACATTTTGAGAGAGGGTGCTATTTTTAGGACTCTTACTAATTCAATTAAGTGTATCAATTATTAACAATACTACCTCCTGCAGTTACTATGATTAAAAAGCAGCCTAAATACATCTTTATACATCATACTAGTGTATTTGCTCATTGTGTTAAGAACACATCAGTACTGGAGAGATATGAAAAACAAGAATGGTTATCAGCCATAGAATGTGAGAAAATATGCTTAAATTAACACTGTAAATTATGAAGAAAAAGAAACCAACACCAATGGAGATTCACTGCCCTGATTACGATATCAGCGCAATACTAAGTGACCCGAAAGGAGAAGAAATCTATCAAAAACATTTTAAAGGTGACAGAATTAACAGAAGTCCAGAGGAGAATTCAAAATAGGAATGCTCTAGTTGAGAGTAATCTCGATTTTTTGATGAAAGGGATTTATGTTAATAATCCTTTGAATAGAATGCTTGGTCGCGTAGGCGCCACTTATGGCTCAGACGTTTCTAAGATAATTCAGATGTACGCTAAAGTTGAAACAATTCATCAGCACAGTGATGGACAAGGCAATTGGACAAACGAGAGACAAGCAATTCATCAAGGTATTGTTAAGAAGATGTTTGGTAATTCTAAGAAAGGAAGAAAGCAACCAGTTGCAACACTATTAGTAGGAGGTCCAGGTTCGGGAAAGTCCTTTGTATACGAAAGTTTCTTTAAAACACAATCACAGTCTTCAGTATATATTAACGCAGACGATGCCAAAGAAGCATTACCAGAATTTGATAGATTCAAAAAAATCGATATTGTTAGTGCGTCATCTAAAGTTCACGAAGAATCATCTCACATTGCACACATGGCAATTCGTAAAGCTATTAAAGAAAAGCATAATCTTACGATAGATGCAGTAATGGGTAATGATGATAAAGCTAAGAAAACATTGGATGAATTGATTGAGGCTGGATACAAGATTCGAGTGATTGGCGTAATGGTTAAACCATCAAAAGCAGTATACAGTGCAGTTAAGCGTGGACACGATAAAGGCAGACTGGTACCACAATATATAGTTCGAGCTGGAAACTCTGGGGCTAGAAATACATTCAAGCAGATATTAAAAAGAGGTCGAGTTGATAGCATCTCGCTATTTGATAATAATGGACTGAATCAGAAGAAACGTCCTCAGATGATTATCAAAGACAACACGATTAAAAATTCTACACTACTAGCGAAGTTTATGAAAAGTTAGATTATTTCGGTTCTTTTTTGTTGCATAAAAGATATCTATGTGGTATCTTTATGATGTAATAAGAGCGCAAGCTCAATCAAAATCGGAAAAATGAACAAATCAACAAGAAACCTTAACGTCAAATCAGCCCAAGATGTACTAGATACAATGGGAATGAATGTAAATGTCCAAGCGATTCACGACGAAGAAGGATGGTCGCTTACTGGAACTTACGATGATATGTATGGTCCAACTGTAAAGATGGAGCGACTTGATAAATACTTCTCACTTGAGATATTCTTATATCACTTCATCGCTCGAAAAGATTACATCAAAGCGTCAATGGAAATTAAAGAGAATTGCTTTAACAATTCAATACACCCAGAACAGTACAAAATCGGAAAATCATGAAAACAGCGGAAAAAAGACAAAACAGAAAAGTAGGAGTTGCAGGTGGATTCATTAATCAAATGATGGGTAACAACGCAACACTTCCTAAAGTAGGCGAAGGAGCTACTGAATTAATGTACTCAGACAGACATGCATACGAAGTTACTTTTGTATCAGAAGATGGAATGTCTTGTAAGATTAGACCAATGAACTGTGAAAATATTGGTCAGTGCTACGGTGACGAAAGATACACATACACTTCCAATCCTGAAGGTCACGAAACCACACTTGAATGGAGTAATAAGAAAGGTCAGTGGGGAAAAGTGAGTCATAGTATTGAGATTCAAAAATCAATTGTCAATAAATTAGTTAAGCAATATGGTTACGGATGGTCAGACTATTTACCAAACGGAATCAAGTACGATGATTTAGTAGATGGTGAGAAGAACGGAATGTATACTAAACTAAAGTTAATTCCTGGAATTACTAAGCAGTACAAGAACTTTCATAAAATATCAATTATCTTCGGAGTAATGGAAGAGTACAGAGACCCTTCGTTTTAAAATATAAAAATCATGGAAAACAGCAATATAATGACAAACAGAGATATGCTAGATAACGACTTAGTAATATTTGAACCTCACACTGATGACCCTCATCAAAAGATAAGAGGACCAATCAGTGATTGGAGCATGGACCTCATGCAGACAATCGAACCAGAGTATGACGAAGATATCGCAGACCAATATAATAACTTGGACTTCAGTGATGCCAATGAGTACTTCTTCTTAGATGATGAAGATTGGAATCCAACTGCAAAGTTTGAACAACACGGAATGTAAATCATAAAATCGGAAAAGATGAACACAAATAGACAACAATTATTAGAGCAGTTAAGTGAGATTGAAAATCAACAGTATCAAACAGATACTTGGTCAGATGAAGGAAAATCATTGGCGAGAAAGCGTAGAGCAGTAGTCGTTAAGATTAGAAAAAGTGCACCAGAGCTACAACCAGGAGAAACTTTCTCAATTGAAGATGTTGCAGCCAAATTATATTGGACAGGAAAAGGTTCTCCACGAGAAAGATGGATGAAAGAAAATGGTGAAGGATATCGAAATTGGCAAGCAGAAGTATATGTTGAAGAGAAAGATGTTGAGAAGCTAACTGAGATAGTAGGACATAACGAAGGATTGTGGAACTACTTTTCAAAAGAGACTAATCCACACAATATCAAAATCGAAGAAATAGGTCGAGTACAGGATAAAGTTGAGAGTAATAGCATCTACGCAAAAATGTGCGCAAAGACAATCACTACTTTCAAAGGAACATTTGAATTATTCGTCAAGTATCAGAAAGAACCTATAACAGTAGAAAGAACGTGGTCTAAGAATACCACACTATCACAAAGTGACGTGAGAGCATTCATGTAAAATCATAAAATCGGAAATTATGTCAACAGACAAATTAATTGAAAAAGTACAAAAGCTACTAACACTAGCAAGAAATGATGGAGCGAGTGAAGCTGAGGCTGATACTGCACTTCAAATGGCAAACAAATTATTGCTGATTCATAATCTCACAATGGCTGATGTCGATACTGAGGAGGAAGATGGTGATGGATTACTACGTAAAGATGGAGTGGTAACAATTGGAGACAATGGAGAAGAAGGTAAGTGGGAAGGTACATTAATGGCAGTACTATGTGAATACAATCTATGTGGTTGCGTCATTAATTCTATCAAAGGTAACAAACAGAGTACCATGACGATTGTAGGTAGCAAAGAGAATATTGAAGTAGTACTATATTTATTTCATGCTGGACGAGATTTGTACAGAGCTTTGAGTAAAACTCGCCACAGTGAGTATCGCAAAGCAGTACTATTCCAATGGACATCAAAAGGATACACCGAGAAGGATTTGTATAAGATGGAAACTGAAGAAGGTAGTAGAATGTTGCTTCGACGTTCAGTTTGGATTCGTAGTTACCTAAAAGGTTGTGTCGCTGGATTATTCAATAAACTTGAAAGACAGCGCAGACAGATAATTGAAGAAGAGCAACGAGAACTTGAAGCCAAAATAGAGCAAGAGCGAATTGACGCTATATTAATTGCGGAAGCAGAAGGAGGTTCATCAGAAGATGTCCCAGACCAAACTGCTCTAGGTATGGGGAAAATGGAATTGATGGTGCTAGATATCAAAGAGAAAATTGAAAATAAATTGGATGAAAGTTTTGATGAAACGGAAGAAGATGTGGAAGTTAAGCAATCGAAAAAATGGTCAGTTGACCCTGAAAGTGAAGCATTTACCTTAGGAATAACAGATGCACACAGAAGTCAAATTACTAGAGCAATAGACTAAAATCGTAAACTATGAAACATCAAAGTTTTTTATTCGGATTCGCAGTGGCCTCAATAATTTGGTCAATGATATTAGGAATGGCACTAAGAGAAATTCCTCAAGTACAAGATGAGCAGTGCCCTGAAGAAATTCAAATGCTTCCTACACAAGGAAGTCTTCAAGCAGTTTATGGAGTAGTCGATGATACAGTAGCATGTGTAACAGTGACCTGCTACAATCCAGTACCAGCTCAAACCAATAGTGAATATTGGATAACTGCTTCGGGTGCAAAGATTGATACACTCAATCCTCTCAAACATAGATGGGTTGCTGTTTCCAGAGATTTGGAATCAAAAGGAATCAAGCTACACGATACCATACATATTACTGGAGTTGGAATATATGATGGACAATGGATTGTCAAAGATAGAATGAATAAACGCTGGACCGATAGAATAGATTTATTGGTAGGTGAAAACAATTATATAGCAAAATGGACAGAAGTGAGCATAACTTTGAAGTAGTCTCAAAAGAGGCATGGATTAAAAGTAAGGTTAAAAACCAAGTGACTTTCGATGATTTGTATAGCGTATACATATTAATGACTGAAGGACAGTTGATGAGTTTTAATAGATTCAAGACGCAGTTGACTGAGTTTTTTAAAGTACCTCCGATTCGTGACCAAGTGGTTGCACACACAATTATGTTCCTAGATGACTACCATCAAATAGTAGAGCTATCACACAATAACCAAGTGATTGGTGTGTGGTAAAGATAAAGATTGATAATTTTCCGATTATTTTCTTACCCAATCGTTGTATATTAGATAACGGTTGGGTATCTTTATAGTGTAATAAGAAAACAGAGAGAAATAACATAACATCGGAAATTATGAAAATCAAAGAAACAAAGTTTAACGACAAAGTAATGGGTGCTGAGAAGGAGATGACTTTCTCAATCAGCGATGACAATCCTATTATATTCGAGATTCTGAGAAACAAGATGTACTCAAACAAGGTAGGTAGTATCTGTCGTGAGGTTGCATCTAATTCCAGAGACGCAAATCGTGAATCAGGATGCGCTGGCACACCTATCACGATTGAGATAATTCAACCAGACAAGCTACTTTATGTAGGTGATTTGAGTATCAGTTTTGAAGACAATGGTATTGGTATCACACCTGACAGAATGGAAAACGTATTTGTCAAGTATGCCGCTAGTACAAAACGAGATTCAGATGGACAAACTGGTGGATTTGGTCTTGGAGCTAAAACACCATTTGCTTACACTGACACATTCACAATTGCAACAGTATGTGATTGGGATGGAAAACGTCTTGAGTTCATTTACACAGCAATGATTGATTCGACTCGAAAAGGTAAGATGGTATTGTTTGAAACCAATGAAGTTGACAAACCAACTGGAACTAAGATAATCATACCAATCGCCAACGACGAAGACAGAGAGAAGTTTGAGTATGAAAGTATGTACTACACTTCAATGTGGAAAGAAGGTGTGAACTACATAGGATTTGACCTTGAAGAAACTGAGGTTGAAATGATAATCGAACAAGATTCGTTTGATGTAGTCAACATGACAGATGGTAAAAGATATCAGCTATTGATAGATGGTGTACCTTATCCATTAGATAGTGATGCTGTTGGAATTACCGATAAAGGTATTGGAGCAGAACTAACAATATCAATGAAGTTCCCAACAGGCGTATTAACAGTGTCTGCGAACAGAGAAGCTGTTCAATATGATGAGGACACAGTTGCTGCGATTCAAGCAAATCACCAAGTGATAAAAGATTACATCACTGAACGTGCAGTAGAAGACTTGAAATTTGATAACTACTTAGAAGGATGTGTTAAATTAAATGTACTGCTTGAAAAAGACAATTACAGATTGCAAGACCCAGTAATGAGAATGTATAATTATGCATTGAAACAACATGATTGGGACAGTAATCGTTCAATCGGGATTATTGGTAAAGAGCGAGAGAAGTTCATGGAAACATTGACGTTCAATGGTAAGAAATTACAAAGTAAATTGAACTTGAAACACCATACGATAGCTTACATCAACAAACCAGCTTATCAAGGTGACAAAACAAATTACGATGGACTAGCGTCAATCAAAATCACACAGAAGATTATTGATTTACCAAAATATTATTTAGATACCAAAAAGAACCTAAGACGAAACATAACGATTTGGGAAGAAAGTGGTGTCAATAGTTTCTTATTGATAATGCCAAAAGGAGCCAATACAGTTGAACAGATAGCTGAGATGGAGATGATGGCATGGACACTGGATTTAGACATCAAGATGTACAAAGATGTACCGATGGCCAAGGTTGAAAAGAGTGGTGAGTACAGTACTTACACCAAGCGACCAACAGTGACATTGAAATGTAGAGCGTACACAGGAAGAGATTATTACAGAGATGAATCGTATATTTCTCAACAATTTGAGATAAACAGAGATACTTTCAAGATGACCAAAGCAAACGGTCAGCCAGCAAGAATTCGAGATTACGTTTTCATCACTGTTGACAGTTTGAGAGACATCTACTTTGATTCAACCAAGAAACAGCAAATGAAAGCGCTGATTGAATATGGTGGGAAGAAAGTACTGATAATTAATGAGAAATCATATGACAGATATATCAGCAAAATGGGTATGATGGGAGTTCTTGATACTTTCCAAAAGATGAGAAAGAGATTAGAAAGTGAGTGGAAAATCCAACAACAGAGAGAAGTTATTATTTCCACAGTAAAAGATGTGTTACCAGAGGTAATAGTAGAAGAATTCACACACTTACTTCCTGAGAGTGCACAACAAGCGTTGGCCACACCTGAAGCCAAAGAGACTAAAGTTGATGTGGACTTGGGTCAATTGATTCAAAGAGCACCGTACAATGTTGAAGGTCTTAAAGACAGAATCAAACTAAGAATCTTGAAAAGATATCCAATGTTGAAAGCGTATTGTAATGCGGAGTTGAGATGGAGAGGTAGAGGTGATGTATGGAACGAGAAAAAATTACAAATAGTAAAAGATTACATTGGAATGGTTGTTTTATAAATAACAAAGTAGTATCTTTAGAGTGTAATAAGAACGGAGTAATAATCGTAAAAAACGGAAATAATGGAAAAAAGACTGAAAGCGTTGATTAGTGAGAAGACAATCGTACTTCACTATGATGGCCAAAAAATCAACATTCAAAAAGCGACAGACAATCTGTTGTTTGAAGAACTCAAAGTACTTGTAGAAGCAGGTGACGAGAAAGAACTGATTCGTCGATTCACCGATGTGAAGAAACGAATGGAGAAATACACTGGTGGTGTCATTACTGTCATTGAAGGTCAAGCACGACTTAAAGGTGATGAAACAACAATCCCAAAAGTGATTCTCGACAAGCTAGTCGATATGGAGAAAACCAAAGAGGATTTTCTACCGCTGATTCGCTTCTGGAAGAAATTGAAATTGAACCCAAATCCAGCATCTCGTGAAGATTTGTATGGATTCGTAATTGCTAACAAAGTTCCTTTAACAGAAGGTGGAGACATCGTAGTTGAGAAAGGTGTTAGTCAAAAACGTGGTGGAGTTCCTGGTCATTTAATTGATGGTCATAGTGGAACAGTTGACAATAGTGTTGGTAACACAGTCTCAATGGCGAGAGCAAATGTTGATGACGATAACCGACAAACTTGTAGTAATGGACTTCACGTTGCCGCTCCTGATTTCGTAAGAAGACACTGGTCGCAACCAATCATTATTGAATGTATCGTCAATCCTAGAGATGTCGTTGCAGTTCCTCACGATTACAATAACACTAAAATGAGAGTGTGTCGTTATGTAGTTGCTGGATACAGTCCAAAGAGTGGACGAACTGAAAAAGTTATGCGACTTGAGGATTTCATTACACGACCTGATGCAGAAGTTCAAAGTAAATTGGAAGCTGGAGTTACAGATGGTCAAACAGCATACATTGATAAGACCAAAAAAGTTACTACGTTACCAACTGCAAAAACAGTTGTGACCAGTACTAAGTACAGTGACCAAATTGATGGTAAAACTGCTAAACAGATTATCGCACACGTTAAAGCAGAAACTGGTCAAGTGATTGACTTGAGCTTGAAGAACAAAGGTGGAATCATCAAGAAAGCGCTTAGTTTACTTGAGACACATGATATTGCAAAACAACTTGAAGCAGACAATGCAAAATCAGGTGTGAGAAAAACTGTTAAGAAAGTAGTGAAAGTTGAGAAAGGACCTTGGACTCTTGCACTACTTAATGTAGGAGGAAATAAACTTGAAGTTGTCGAGTTGATTAAGGAACTTACAGGATGTGGACTGAAAGAAGCCAAACAAACTGCAGACAGAAGTCTTCCAGTAATATTCACAAACGCATCAAAACGATTTGCACTACGTCACGAGACTATGTTCAAAGACATTGGATGTAAAACAGTTGTGAGTAAAGGTGAAATCAAAGCTGAGACCAAAGAGATAACGCTAAGTACTCTCAATGCAAAACAGCTTAGAGATGAGGCCAAGAGTAAATTCAACGAGGTGTTTCCAAGTAGAGATACCAAAGGAATGATTCTTGACAAAGTGACGACGTTGTTTCAAAACGCTGGGTACGAAGTAAGTTAGTAATAATCAGAGGGTGCATCGAAAGGTACACCCTCTTAATATATTGTAAAATGGTAGTATATCGTAAAAATGAAGTAACTGGATGGAGAACATTAGAGGCATCATCCTTAACAAATCAAGAAATTAGAACAGAAGTTCTTATCGCAACAAAAGTATTGATATCAAACAAGCGTTGGTGGGAATCACGAAGAACATTCCTCAAACGAGCTAACAAGATGTTTGGTCGATTTGTTGATGTTACAATCTTATTAAACGGAAAAGCATTATGATAATAGGTGTACACGGAAAAGCAGGTCATGGAAAAGACGAAGTGGGTAGAATAATCAAAAACACACTGAAGCTCAAAGCAGACCAAGACTGGCAGATTAAGAAATTCGCTAGTAAACTCAAGACGAGTATCCATCACAAATTTCCTATGTGGTTCCATCCACAACTTTGGGAAGAAAATCCAGACAACTATCGCAATCAAATCTTGCCTATGTTTGGAATCACTCGTAGAGAGTTGCTGATAAAAGAAGCTATGGCAATGAGAGAGATTCATCCTGATTATTGGGTTGAAGCACTTATGACTGACTACATCAATATCAATCAAAAAAGTAAAGGCGCTAAGCGCAAAGTGATTACTCCGAACTGGATTATCACAGACCTGAGATTTCCAAACGAATTGGCCCGAATCATAGCCCAAAATGGATTGTGTGTATCAGTTCGTAGACCAGGAATCCCAGAAATTGAAAGTATATCTGAAACAGCATTGGACAGTTCTGTAGGAGCAGACAAAGGATTGAATAGTGTTATTGTTAATGACGGAACGCTAGAAGATTTAGTAATTTCAACACATCACTTTTTAAAAGCAAGAGGACTATTATGAGCTACTATCAACCAGAATATGATAAAGACGAAGACAGTGGGCGCACAGGACTAATCGCGTTATCTATAATCATTATATTTATAATTCTTAATGGAATTTTCGAATGGATTCAGTTGTAGTCTACACAGATGGTAGTGGAGTGAACAATCCAAAGCTACCACATTGGGGACATGGAGGATGTGGACTGTTAATGAGTTACAAGAAAAACAAAGCTGAACATCTGTTCGGTAGCTTTCGTAACACAACTTCAGCTAGAATGGAGATTCTTCCAATCATCAAATCACTAGATTTATGTAAGCCAGGATTCGATATCAAAATCTACACAGACAATCAGTATTGTAAAAATACGATTACCAACAAATGGTATGAGGATTGGCTAGCACATAAAACTGATAAGAAAAATCTGGATTTATGGCTAAGATTTAAGAAGATACATGACCATCACATATCGAATGGAAGCACTATAACTGTCGGTTGGGTCAGGGGCCACAATGGTAATCCTAAAAATGTGAGAGCTGACAAACTCGCAAATGAAGCAAGAAATAAATCTGAAGTAATCGTAGATGATAAAATAGGAATATATTTAGTTTAGAATCGTACAAAAAATAAAATACAATCGGTAAATTGTCGTTCGTTTTGCACACCGCAAACTTCACACGTACCATAACATAACTACAACATGGCAAGAAAATTTAAACTGCGACAACCATTCATTGACTCTTATAAAACACAAAAACCTCCATTCGGATTTAACGGACTTGGCGAATTAACGTACATGAGAACGTATTCGAGATTGATATGTCCCGAAACTGAGACCTACGACTTTGACTTTGTTGATGGAAAAGCAATCTCAACCGAGTCAGGAAAGGAGATGATAAACGAGAAGTGGTTTCAAACAGTTCGTCGTGTAGTTGAAGGAACATACAATATTCAAAAAAGACATATTACCAAGTACGGTTTAGGTTGGAGTGAATACAAAGCACACAAATCAGCTCAAGAAATGTACGAGAGAATGTTCGCTATGAAATTCCTTCCACCAGGAAGAGGATTATGGGCAATGGGAACTTCACTGATTGAGAAAAGAGGCCTGTTTGCCGCTTTGAATAATTGTGCATTTGTATCAACAGAGAATATTGGTACATCAAACGATGAGTCGAGTAAGCCATTTGAATTCCTTATGGATATGTCGATGCTTGGAGTTGGTGTTGGATTCAACGATTTCGGTGCTGGTAAAGTTATACTACAACAGCCAGTAGAGCGAGAGACTTTCATCATTCAAGATACTAGAGAATCATGGGTAGAATCATTAGGATTACTATTACGAAGTTACTTCACAAAAGGTAAAAAGAATCAAGATTTTGACTATTCACTAATCCGTCCTGAAGGTGCCCCAATTAAGACATTTGGAGGTACCAGCTCAGGACCTGAGCCACTAAGATTACTTCACGAACAACTGCGAAAAGTATTTGAAGGTAGACAAGGTCAGCGAATCACAATTACAGATATCGTTGATGTGATGAATATGATTGGATGTTGTGTAGTTGCTGGTAATGTGAGAAGAACAGCAGAGATAGTATTTGGAAGTCCTTACGATAATGAATATCTAGGATTGAAAAACTACAAATGGAATGCAGACAAAATGGCATACGAAGGAGAGAATGTTCGTAGAGCTGAATTTGGATGGACTTCAAACAATAGTGTGTATGCTGATATAGGAATGAACTACACTGCAGTTGGAACTCAAACAGGATTGAATGGAGAGCCAGGATATGCATGGTTAGAGAATATGCAGAAGTACGGAAGAATGGTAGACCCTATCAATTGGAAAGATAAGAAGGCGAAGGGTGCAAATCCATGTGTGGAGCAAACACTAGAATCATATGAATTATGTTGTCTAGTTGAGACATTTCCTACAATGGCAGACGATGATGATGATTACATGAAGACACTGAAGTTTGCTTACTTATATGCAAAAACAGTTACACTAGGAAAAACACATTGGAGCGAGACCAATAAAGTGATGTTGAGAAATAGAAGAATAGGTACATCACAGAGTGGAATTGCTCAATATGTAGAGATACACGGATTGGAAATGTACCGACAACTTTGTGATACTGGATATAAGACTATTCAAGATTACGACGAAGTTTACAGCGACTGGTTATGTATTCCAAAATCAATCAAATCAACGAGCATTAAACCAAGCGGGACAGTATCATTACTTCCAGGCGTTACACCAGGAATGCACTATCCAGAAGCAGAGTGGCATATTCGTAGAATCAGAATTGCCAAGATAAGTGGGTTGATACAGAAATGTATTGACGCTGGATATAAAGTAGAGCCAGATGTAGTAAATCCAGGAACAATGGTGGTCGAGGTACCTGTGCATATTCCTAATGTTAGAACTATAAATCAGGTAAGTATGTGGGAACAACTTTCGTTGGCCGCATTCATTCAGAAATGGTGGGCAGACAATCAAGTGTCATGTACAGTGACATTCCAGCCACATGAAGCAGACCATATCAAGAATTCACTTAATTATTTCCAGTATCAATTGAAAGGAATCAGCTTTTTGCCCAAATCAGAAGATGGAGCGTATGCACAGATGCCCTACGAAGAAATTACTGAGCAACAATATAATACAATGAAAAAACCTATCAAGTCACTAGACTTCAGTGGCATTAGCGAAGATAGCACCCCAGAAAAGTACTGTGACTCTGACCATTGCGAGGTTGTTTTAGGCGAATAAGTTATGAAGAAGTAGTATATTACGGTTCTAAATTACTTCACTTATGGCAAAGTATGATTTGGCCGTTGAGGTCTACCACAAGGTAATTCTCGCGGCATATACAGATAACCCCCTACTAAGCGACACCAAACTAGCAAAACTCATTCTTATTTCATATCCTGACCTACCAGTCAAGGAAGGTTTTTTAAGAATGGTTATTGGCTCTTGGAAGAAAAGAGGTCACGCACCTTCAACCGACGAATTACCTAAACTAGTTGGCGATGTCAAGAATCTACCTCCAAAACCAAAACCAGTGGCTGAAAGGAAAGGACTTGAAACAAGAGGTGAATGTATAGTAGTCAATTGGAGCAGTAATACGATTGTAACAGACTTAGGACAGTATGGTAGTTACGTAGCATCATTTGATAGACATAGTCTTATTCAAAGAATGTATGTAAATGCTTATGGAAATGAAACCGCAGCCATAGTGGCAATGGAGTTTGACTTTCCTCACACCAAAGCTGTATATGTCTACGCAAAACATCACGGATTTACTAAAAGTTCTCCTCCACAAACTGACCTAGAATTTGAGTTAGGCAAAACTGTGGATGAAAGCGTTGAAGAGAATATCCAGACAATGAAGCGTAGAGTGTATAAGAAAACACAGAAACGTGAGTGGAAGGAAACTCAAGATGCGGCTGAACGATGGTGGAATTTAGAAAATACAGTGATAGAATCTATCCAAGCTACAGTAGCAGAGATGCAAGAATACAAACCAGAACAATTAGGACTTATAACCATTCCAAGTGATTATAAGTTTTCTTCGTTAATAGGGATAAGCGACATTCACTACATGAAGCTATGTTATGACCACAAAGGTGAGATGACTTACAACAGAGAAATTGCGCTTGCACGAGTAAAAGACCATGTAAGAAAACTAGCAATTGAAACTAGCAGATATGGTGTACCAGAAAGATTTTACGTAATCATAGGAAATGACAATATTCATGTAGATGGATTGAAGCACGAAACTACACACGGAACCAGTCAAGCGCAAGCTACTGATGGATTGTGGAGATTAGAGCTGAAGAATTATATCAAGATGCAGTTCGACATGATTGAATATTACAGACAGATTGCTCCAGTAACGCTAATTCCTGTAAAAGGGAATCACGATTATGAAACATCAATCGCATTACAAGCATTCGCAGAACTGTACTTCGATAAGTATGACGATGTAGAGGTGTTAGTGTGTCATGACGCTAGGGCCTATGTTCAATACGGAAAAGTATGTTTGGTTGTAACGCACGGAAATGAATTGAGGTCAGTTGCAAACCTAGAAAATCAGGCACACAAGCTGATTATGGGAGAAGCAAAGAACCAAGGAATCAATGTGATGGATGTCGATTATTATATAGTTGTACATGGACATGAACACGTAGGAAGTACTCGAGATTTAAACGGAGGAGTTCAAAGAATAGGACTATCTTCAATGAGTGATATAGATGACTTTTGGCATAAGGAAAGCGGATATGTAGGGAGACAAAACGAAAGTCAGGTCGTTATCATAGATAGTGAATATGGCCGAAAAGCAATATTGTATGCATAAATAGTAATAAGAGGATGTGTAATGAAACATAAAACAAGTGCGTTCATACTCATCATCTGGAAAGAAACATTACGCATACTCTTACTAACAACGTAACTTTAAAATTTGTATATATGGAAACGATTATCGTTTATGTACTACTAGCAGTAGTATCGTTCATTCAGAACATGGCATTTACTTTCACAAGTAGAAGTAGAAATAGTGGTGACCCTAGTTATCACAGAAAAGCGGCTTGGGGAAGTAATGGAATATGGCTACTCAATCAAATATTCTTAGTTAAAATAGTATGGGAGCCTGTAATGTCAGGTGACTGGCTATCAGTATTAATTGCTGGAATTATCTATATCATATTCACAACAGAAGGAAGTGTATATATGATGCGACTTATGTTAGGTGAGAAGAAAGGATGGTTAGGAAGGAAGTTTGCAGAGAAAGGAAAGAGAAGTGTAGGAGCAAAAAATAAGTAGATTTTCGTTGCCTAGAAATATAAATGTGGTATCTTTATATCAAAATCGTAAAAGATGAATAGAGATATCACAATTATTCGTAAAAACCCAACAGAACTACTAGAAGGATACAATCACTTCCAACCGTTCTCCAAATGTCAAATCACAGATGTGCTGAAATATGCTACAAGAAATCCCAAAAAGATTACTGTTAGCATTGATGATGCACTCAACTTGAACAAGATGACATTTCAAACGATGTATGATAAAGCAAACCAAAGAGTGGCTGCTATCAACATCAATCTCAACGCCAGTACAGTTGACTCAGTAAGGAAAACTCTGGTAACTATTCAAAAGCAATTCGAGCTTAACTTAATGGACATGATAATGGTCCACTACAGTTATCCCGCAGAAATTGACTCAGTAGAAGTCCAACAAAGAACTCAACAAATTGGAGAACTTCTTCAAGCGTTCAGAGCACAAACCAAACAGATTCTTCAAGTAGATATACCAATGGTGATTCAAATAAAAAGACAACAGCCATATAGTTATCTCACAACAGTAGAAGAAGAGTGTATTGATACATTCATCTTATCAAAATTATATTAAGATACCAGACATAACAATGACAGTAGACTATTCAATAATGCGATATTTTAAGATGGTAATGGACTTCGATAATGAATCTAAGCAGTATCGCGAACAGACTGAGAAAGAGTTTAAAGGCGAACTAGAGAAATCTATTGGACAAAAGATAAGATGGAAAAACAAAAACAAGTAATACAAGACCAAATCGCCAGTATAAATTGGCACAAACTAAACGAAGATTATGCTAAACAAAGTACAGTACTTGCTAACAATCCTTCAAGAGGAACTAGCTGAAACAACACAGAGAGCGAGTAAGATAATTCGCTTCGGACAAGATGACGTCCAAAAAGACCACACCGAAACAAATGCTGAGAGATTAGTATATGAATTCAATGACGTTCTTGCAATTATGGAATTACTTCAACAAGAAGGAGTAATTGAACTGATTCAAGACAGAACAGCAATCGAGAAGAAAAAGCTGAAGATTAAAAAGTACATGAAATACAGCCAACAACTTGGAGTACTTGAAGAGCCAACAACTTTTTTAGAAGCACAAGATGGAGGACCGTTGGAAGGTCTGTTTGAACAATTTGCGCAGATATTCTCACCGATAGAGATTGACCCTATTGAATCGAAGAAGGTATGGGAGCAAGTTGATGAGAAATGTGATGCGTGTAAGGCCATAGATGAATTGACAGAACTTGAAGAGAAGCATTTCGGCAAGTCAATGGATTGGAATGAGTTTCAGAAAATACTGGAAGATGGAGCAACAATTGAAATATCATTTAGAGAGCCTAAACTGGTTGAAGTAGGTCCAGAAGGAGAAAAAAGCATTCAGACATTCGACACGTTGGAAAAGATTGTTGAGCAACTGGAACATTGTGAATATCAGTGCAAAGGAGGTCCGTTAAACAACAATACAGCATTCATCGCATTGAAAAGATTGTCAGAAAACGGTGGAGATTAACTATCTTTATCCGATAACTAAAAACTAGACAAATGGCAATATCATATTTAGGCACAACAGTAGCTATAAGTACAAAGAAACTTCCAAAGACTTATGTTCTTCCAACAGTAGCAGTATTTACAGATTGGGAACGACTAAGTAAGAAACTAGTTCTATCAGTGACTAAAAGTGTGGTTGCAGATGGTGACCCGAATGTGACTCTTGCAAATATACTCGCTGAGATTGAAGTACAGATACTCGCACAAATCACACCAGACTACATTGCAAGTCAAACAGTAAGTGTGTTTGGAGTGCTCAGTGATATCACAACCAACTTCAAAGGTGAATTAGGAACCGACGATTGGCTGACTGATACGGTAGCAAGTTATTTGTGTAATGTAAGATATTATGTCAAAGCAGTAGTATGACAATAGAACAATACATACGAGATAATAGCCCAAATGAATTACCAAGCGAATTCACTAT
>Ga0196887_1000228_pt1 | contig 28039 bp, 18 predicted proteins | sample VirMetDEL_Mar_31_FD_169094 | JGI IMG/M metagenome (GOLD analysis project Ga0196887, IMG submission 169094) | Aqueous microbial communities from the Delaware River and Bay under freshwater to marine salinity gradient to study organic matter... | ecosystem: Environmental > Aquatic > Marine >... | reverse complement strand
CTCTGCCGTATGCGCCTCAAGTGTACAACCAAGAGTCGTTTGAGCAGTTCAACAACGTACTACGGATATACTTTAACCAACTAGACAACGCGCTGAGAAACGCTATGGCAGTCCAAGAACCATACGAGTTACAAGTAGCTAAAGGCCAGATCGCTGGTGCTTCTACGTTGTACAAGTTCGGTACCAATCCAGACATCGATAGCGCAGAAGAAACGATATGGAGCACTGGGGGCGATTATCCTTGGCCCACGGCTGCATTTACTGCGTTTATTAGTAGCTCTAGTGCAGCAGATACTAGTGCAGGTACGGGTGCACAGACCGTAACCGTTGAGGGGGTAGACGAGAACTACGCAGCTCAGACCGTAACCGTCAGCATGAACGGGCAGACTCAAGTGCAGATTGGCGATGCTTCTGGTTGGTTGCGGGTTAACCGCATATTTGTTGCTACTTCAGGATCAGGCGGCACTGCTGCAGGTACGATCTATGTCGCTAATAGTGGGGTTACCAGTGGGGTACCTACCGGAATAACGTACGGGAATATAGTACAAGGCGACAACCAAAGCCAGATGTCAGTGTATACAGTCCCTGCAGGATTCACGTTATTTCTTGACGATGTTACGTTTACAGCAGCTATTGCTATCGCTAACAAGAACGTAACCGCTAAGTTCGTGACTAGAGACTTTGGCTCAAACACGTTTCGCACAAAGATCATACAGACAGTACAGAGTAATTTGCTTGTATTGCCTTTTCATTACCCGTTCAGCATTGCAGAGAAAACGGATATGGAATGCCGAGCCAGCTCCGATACTACCAACGTAGTCGTCGGCGCTTCATTTGAGGGGGTGCTAATAGCAAACTGATATGGCTCTTTCTAAATATGCAGAACAATACGTACGTCGGTTTCTCGCGTCTGGTGAACCGGGCAAGGTGTCTAAGGCTAAAAGATACTTAGAAAGCCAAGGACTCAAGGCGGAAGACTACGGGTATGTAGACCCTGAAGTTAAAGCACGCGAAGACGCAGCGCGACAAAAGATCGCGGACGAGAAGGCTGCACTTGCAGAAGCCAATAGAATTGCAAGGGAAGAAGCCGAAGCTGCGTATTTAGCGCAACAAGAAGAAGGCAAAGTCAAAAGAGAGGCAAATGCTGCTCGTCAGAAGAATTACGGGGATGAACCCACAAAAGATACGCTAGATGAAGACGCTACTCTTGAGGGTTTTTGGGGTGAAAAAGCTAAGGAAACAACAGCAACACTTCAACGCTTATTAGAAAATACAGGAGCAAATTTTCTCGAGATCCAACTTAATATGTTGGGTAAGCAGATTGTTGCAGGTGCAGCAACGGTAGAAAATCCGCTGGTTAACCCTGATTCTTTTATAAATCGTTTAGGGTTTGATGTTTCTTCGGGTAAGAATAAAAAAATCTTAACGGATCTTTTTGGGGAAAACGACACTATATCCGCATACCAACTTGCAACATCTTTAGGGTATACAAAAGAACAATTCACTAGCATACCCGCCCAAGCGCAAAGAATAACTGCTGAAACGCCAGCAATGCGGGAACTCTTCAAAGACCAAGACTATAAAGCAACACCGTTTGAATTAGAAGATGCTGTACTTAACGGTAAGACAGCAGAAGAAGTTGCGGAATACGTAGACCCACGGTACGTCACTGAAGCGGAAGCCATAGCAGCGTTTGAAGCAGAGAACGGGTATAGGCCTTCTCCAGAAGAAGTTCAAGACCGTATAGGGCAGGCCGAGTACACCGACGCTACAGATGCGGCAGGGCAAGAAGCCTACGTAAACCGGACAGCAAACCATGAACAGGCAGAACTAGAAGATCTAAAGTATTATGTGGATGCTCGTCAAATTACTGTAGACGAAGTAAAGGATTATGCTGCACAAAATGGGTTAACAATTTCAGACGAAGAAGCGGAAAAACTTGCTCGGCAAGGTAGCCTAGAAGAAATTGTTAATGAAGAACAAAAGATATTTGACGACTTTGACGAACGTTTTGTTACTAGAGCGGAACTAGAAGGAATTGCTAGGGCTGAAGGTTACGACCCCGCCAGTCTTACCGAAGAAGATTATGCCGAGTTTAGTGGTGAAACGAGTCAATCGGATGCGGTTAAGGCCATAGATACTCGTGCAACAACAGAAGAAGAACTTATAGAAGTATTTGAGCAGCGTACAGGAATTGCATTAGACCCCTATAATCCAGAAGACCGCGAAAAACTTACAGACATGATGGAGGCTGCAACTGCCGCTAACGGTGGGGTAGTACCTAGTGATGCTGAATTTAAAGCGTGGACTAAGAAGAATATCGAGTACGACCTTGGGGTGCAGGTGGGGCGTCTGGCTACTGGTGTGCGTAACGCTATATTTGGGACTGGGCCGGGAGGTCGTCCTAAGACGTTACAAGAAATACTCGACGAACTGCTCAGCCCTCCCGGCACTGCGGGGTTTGGGGGTAAGTCACCTCTTGTAATAAAGACTACGCCGGGAGGAGCGATAGGTGCCCCATCAACAGGTGTATTTGGTTCGCCAAACGTACAAGTAGAAATAAAATTCCCTGTGCCCCTGCCCGTCAATGGGCCGCCTATAATTGTACCTTTATATGAAGAAGGGGTTTATGTAGGCCCGTCTAGTGCAGGAGAGCTTCTTGTAGGCGAAGATGGGGTTATTACGCAGGTTAAAGATAACGTGACAACGACTGTCGGGCGTATTTCTGGGCAAGTAGTTCAAGTTGTCGGTGCTGCTGGCGAAGTCGTAAAAGCCATACCTTTAGGTGCACTAGACAATCCGGGCTGGAGAGAAGGTGACCCAAACCCCAATGATCTGGTTCTTGATGAAAGTGGTAACCCGGCGCTTATTGATGAAAATGGTAATGCCCTAGACAAAGAAACTGGTCTGCCGGTATATGAAGCTCCTGATGACGCAGACGCAGACAATACATTTGACCTAGAAGACCAAGATGGTGACGGTATACCCGACGCTATAGACCCTGAAGTTACGGTCGGTAACGGAGAAGATCCTGAAACAAAAAGCCCTTACGACTCCGGTGAAGCCTCCGATGCTTTTCGTAATTCAAGTTGGCCCGACCCCGACCCCGACGCGCAAGACACGTACTCTCGCCAAATAGAACAGATGTTTTTGGACTATGGGTTAGATACTAATCAATGGCCTGAAGGCGAGAAACTTAATATAACGGGGCCAGATGGGCAGCCGGTTGACGCAAATGAAGATGGTGTCTATACGGTCGAAGAACTTACAGCGGTGGGTATTACTCGTGCAGCAGGGTACGACCCCCGTATGTTTTTGGGGAATGATGCTAGGCTCGTACTCGACACCCTAGAAGGCACATTAGACGGCCTTGGGTTAGATGTAGACGAGATCGAAACTATCTTAGGGCGCATAGAAACAGACCTGCAGAATGTTACTACTGCCGAAGATCTAGAAACGTTCAGGACCAACCTTATTACCGAGTTGACTGACCCAGAGACTGGCTTGCTTTCAATGGGTATAGACGAAGACGAACTTGGGGATGCCTTAGAACCTATAACAAAAGCTGTTGATGACCTTGAAGGTGCTATAAACGATGTAGGCCGAAACGTTGGGCTTCGTGCCGTAGAAGATGATCCTAACACGCCAGATGTAGACGAAAGTAGACCTGCTACAGGGTTGTACGGTTATATAGATGACGCTGTTGAAGCTGTAGAAGGCGACGTTGAAGCTATTGTAGGTGTAGCCGATGTTGATGGCGAAGGTAACCTAACTAAAGATAGCACTGGGTTATACCTTGAATTCTACAATGCTGGTGTTGACTACGATGCCGCACTCGACCTAATCGGCAACAAAGACGAAGGTACAGGTTTATACGGTTATATAGACTCTGCCGTTCAAGACCTAGCCACTGTAGACGATGTGGAACGTATTGTAGGTGTACCCGATATTGACGAAGAGACCGGGGAGCTAACTGATAAAAGCACTGGGTTATACCTTGACTTTTACAACGCTGGTGTTGATTACGACACGGTTATAAGTCTAATTGGTGTGCCTGACGACCCGGAAACCGAAGATGTAGACGAAGGGCGCGGTTTATTTGGTTACGTCGGTAAAAGTAACGAAGACGTTAAGACTTATATAGATAACCTTCTTGGTGATGTGCCCGGACAGGTTACGGAAATACAAGGTGACGTTAACACCCTAGTTGAGTACGTTGGTTCCCCCGGTGCTGATGTAGACGATCCAAACACCGAAATAGATGAAAGGCTACCTACTGGTTTATATAGAACATTGTTTAACCAAGGTGTAGCCATAGATGCAATACCGGGAATAATAGAAGGGATTGTCGGGGTACCTGAATTTGGTGTAGATGACGATGGAAATCCTACTACCGAAATAGTTGGCGGCACCGGTCTATATGGGGAAGTAGTTAACCTTAATACTGATGTAAACACCGTAATAGCATCTATCAACGACACAGTAATCCCTGAGATTACATCTATATCTGGATTTTTAGGTACCCCCGGTGCCGCTGTAGACGACCCAAACACCGAAATAGATGAGACGCTACCTACCGGATTATTCGCTACTATCGAAGCAAATCGGGCTGCGGGCGAAACGGAACGTGACGCAATAATAGATGCGATTAACACGTTTACCAGCGATGGTCAGTACACGATAGAACAAGTTCTCACTGCTATAGGTGATAGCAACACTGACCTGAAGAATTTTATAGGTAGCCCCGGTGCAGATGTAGACGACCCTAATACCCCTGAAGATGAGACTTTACCAACAGGTATTTACGAAGGTATCGCTATTTCTGAAGGGGTTATAACTGACGCTATTGCTGCTTCTGAAGATAACACTAACGAGTACTTAACCTACATTAGTCAAATAATTGGCGTCCCTGCCACAGAACTTACGCAAGAAGATATAGACACTGTTGTAGGGTTAATTGGTGAAGACGAAGCAATTACTGAAATCAACAACGATAACCGCCTATACGACGCTAACTTTGATGGCGTCATTAACGACATTGACATCGGGTTGCTTCAAGGGTTTGTAGATGCAGGTGTGGACGGTGTTGGCGAAATTCCTGCTACAGGGTTGTACGCAGATGCAGCGCAAAGGCAATTAGAACTAACAGGGTATATAAGCGACCAAGATGATATAACACGGGGTCTGATTAGCGACGAAGCTAAGGCTACTCGCGGGTTGATGGGTGCCGCTACTTTCTTTAACGCTTTAATGGGTGCGGGGGATCTATCAGGTACAAGAGTAGATGTAAGCACCCCGGACCCTGCACGTATAAACTACATATACGACTTTGAAGATGTCTTTGCTACACCGCAACAAAAGAGTTTATTCCCATCTCCTTACGGCAAACCACAGATGGCGCAACAACAGCAAATGGCGCAGCGACAAAGCAGTACGTCAGGTCCGTTGCAGATCGGAGGGATGGCACAAGGGGGTAAAGTAGACTATGATTTTACCGACGAAATTATGCAGATAATGCGTTATGGAGACAATTAATGAGTTTCTTTGATTACTATGCCGATGCACTTGAGATAATGGATGCAGGGCCAGAAACCGAAGGGTTAGGTTCGTTAAGCGCAAACAACGGTATTAACGCTAACACTACCGTTGGGTATAACCTACCTTTATCTAATACAAACGCTGGTGGTGTCACTGTAGATGCAGATGGTAAGATGGTTATTGGTGTGCCCGACTATTCTTTTGTGCGTGGTGCAGTGCCGGGAACGTATAACCCTGACCGAAGACCGGGCAGCAGAGGGCAACGATACTTTACCGACTTTGCTTATACCTCACCGGGAATGGAAGAGCAGGCTAAGAACATATTAACACCTCAAGCGGCACAACTTGCAGCAATGAACACTGCAAATGCTATGGGTTACCCCGGCACTTATAGCTCACCAAGCCCTACCGGCATGACGATGGGTAACGATGGTAGCGGCCCTGCCTCTGGTGTAATAGATTTAAACCCAGTGCCGACTAACAATGGTGGGACGGTCGGTGGGGGCAACACGGGGTTTACTGGAGGCGTTGCCAGTCAACAGTTTAAATACGGTGGGGGCATTGCTGCCCTTGCTGGTGGTGGCGCTGCTTCTGCATACAATCGTAGCTACCATCCATATTCGGCTGGCGGGAGTACTGGTAGGGGTTACTATTTAGGTGGCTCGACGGATGGAATGGCTGACAAGATCCCTGCTACAATTGATGGTACTCAAGAAGCCAGATTAAGCGACGGGGAGTTCGTTATCCCTGCAGATGTTGTTAGTCATCTAGGTAACGGCAATTCTAGTGCTGGTGCTAACACGCTATACGGTATGATGGACAAAGTTCGACAAGCCCGTACCGGTAATAAAGAACAGGGTAAAGAGATAAACCCTAACAAATTCATACCAAGCAGGTAGAAGATTATGGCAGTCGGAGATCCAACTTCAGAAACGGGTTCGTTAGCCCCGTGGGCAGCACCCTACGTAACGGGTATGCTTGGCAAAGGTCAGGCACTCGCTAATCAAGGGTATCAAGGGTATACAGGGCCGCTCACCGCTGGGCAATCTGCTGGGCAACAAGCAGCGTTCCAAGGTGTAGCAGGGTTAGCAGTACCAACTCAACAGATGGGCGCTTTTCAACCGCAGCAGTTTACTGCTCAAGCGGCTCAAGACTATATGAACCCTTATGTGCAGGCTGCGTTAGACCCTCAGATCGAAGAAGCTCGACGCCAAGCACAAATTACTCGTCTTGCTGATGCAGGGCGATTGACTCAGGCTGGTGCCTATGGTGGGTCACGTCAGGCCATTATGGAGTCTGAATTAAACCGTAACCTTGGACAAAACGTTGCAGCCATTACCGGTCAGGGTTACCAAGATGCTTATACTCAAGCCATGAATCAGTTCAACGTTGAACAAGGGCGACAACAAACTGCACAAGACGCAGCCAATCGGTATGGTCTGGAAGCCTTGGCATCACAAGCTAATCTTGGTGCACAAGAACGTGCCATCGAACAAGCGGGTATATCTGCGGATCTGGCTCAGTTTGAAGAAGAACGCGACTTCCCGTACAAACAAGTACAGTATCAACAGTCGCTGCTCCAAGGACTACCTATTAGCGCACAGCAGTATAGCTATCAAGAACCCAGTGGATTAAGCGAATTCATTGCTAGTGCTGGTGGTATTGCAGACTTATTTAGAGGGTGGGGTGGGGACTAATGGCTATGAATCCTATGGGCGGTATCGACCAACAGATACAACAACGTAAAATGCAGTTCAAGGATAATCCCCAGCAACTACAGCAACGCTATGGGCAGAACAAACAGCTACTAGACCTATTAGCCCTACAAGAGATCTCCAAAGAACAGCAGCAACGCTCTCAGCGTATGCAGATGGAAGCCCAACAGAACCCTGCAACGGTCGCGGATCAGATGCAGCAAGAAGTTCTTCAGGGTAAAAAAGCTGAAATGGCTCAAGGTCTACAAGGCATTAAAGGTCTGCGTGAACGCACTAAAGACGTAGGCGGTGCCCTTGCTCAGAAACAACAGCAACAGCAGAGACGTATGCAGCAGCAGGGGCAGCAGCCACAGCGTCCCCCTCAACAACAGCAACGCCCACAGGGTCAACCAATGATGGCTGCAGCCGGTGGCCTTATGACCCAAGCTGCACCGAATATAGATCCACGGTACTTTGAAGGCGGCGGTATTGTTGCTTTTGAGGCTGGTGGTAGGGTACAGGCGTTAATTGAAGAGTATCGCAAAAAAACAGCCGGTGCTAGAAACCTAAGCGACGAAGAGATACTAGCTAGGCTAGAGACAGCAAGACCTACTGAAGTGGCAGAATACCGCAAGAAGATGTACGGTACTACGGGTAAAAGTGATGCGGAAATAGAACAAGAGATTGGTGAATCGTTTTCAGGAAAACTAAAAGCTGCCCGTACTGCTGACCTTAGTGATAGGGGTCGCGCACCTGATCCTATGAGTATGGGTCTGGGTATGGGTATGGGATCTCCTACACTAGAACCGTTAGCGGCAGAAAGAATGGAGTATACGGGAGCAGTAGCTCCTGCTGAAAAGGTTATTGCCGAAGAAACTGTTGCTGACGAAGCCCGTGCTGTAGGTGAAGAGGCGGGTACTGCGGCTGCAGATGAAACCGAACTTTCTACTCTGGAACAAGCAATGGAACGGGCGAAGCAGTTGGGCCTTCCTGACGACTCTGCTGCACCTGACGCTCCTCTTGCACAAGCCAAACCTGTTGACGATTACTTACTAAACCCAGCAGCGCAAGCTGCAAGGCAAGGTGATAGGCAACGTGCGGCGTTTTCTGCAAACGAAGCAAGGCTAAACATGGGTATGCCTGCTGGTGGACTAGAGACCTTAGATAGAAGCAACTTAACACCAACACAAGGAGGTCGCCCACTCCCCGGTGCGCCAGAGATGCTACGTCGTGCACCTGAAAAAGAATTAACGCTAGAACAAGAATACGAAGCGTTACGAAGAAAACAACTTGCAGACCTTAAAAGAGATGAAGAAGGGTTAAAAGACACCAGAAGCAACACCAGAAGGTTGCTTGACCGCCTTACTGATGCGGCTGTTAACGCGTCTAAAAGACCTGCTTCTACTACGAACAGAGGTGCACTTGCTAGTTTTGGTACAGGCATTAGTGAAGCGGTTCGTGCCGAAAAAGCAGAACGCAAAGAAGGTTTAGCCGGTATTAGAGATCGCCGCAGCAAGCTGTTAGGAAGTGAACTAGAAAGAAAACAAGCCCTAGCCCAAATAGAACAAGGGGAACGAGGGTTGGATCTAAAGTCTACGGAACTAGCGAATAATCTAGGGATTAACTTGCAGCGTCTTGAAAACGATGCTCAAAGACTCAACATGGATACCGAACGGTATGCAAACGCGTTAGCACAATCTTCTAGAGAATTTGCCGTAACGGCAGCTTTTAAAGCAATGGATCTTGATGCTCAAGCAGCTTATAGACGTGATACTGCTGCACTCAAGACTAGAGAATTAGATCTTAAAGATAAGGCAACCAAAGCCCGTACAGACGCGTCTAAGCAAGATTTAATGGTTGAAATTGCAGATGCCAAAATTGCTGCACAAAATGCTGCAAGGGAAGCGGAACTAAGTCTCCTTGGCACTTTCAGAGCGCAAGGTTTTACGGGTGATGAGTTAGCTGAAAAAACAAAAACCGCAGTTGACGGTATACAAGCAGATAGAGATGCACTTATAGCAAGCCTGAATGCAATCGCATCTGGTACAGGTATTGCTATACCTACTAGTGGGGCTGCTGGTGGGGCAAGCCCTGCAAAAGAAAAGGCGAATGCTGTGATAGCGGCGAGTAGATAGAATGGCAACTGCAGAAGAATACGCAGTATGGATAGTCGATAACGAAGATAAAAAAGGTACTGAAGACTTTGAAATCGTTGTTGCTGCGTACAAAGAAGCTCTAGAAGAAGAAGAAGAAGAAGAAATATTCGTCCCGTCTGGTGACGAAGGTACCGCATTAGGTCGCGGTTTTTCTCGTGGTATCGACGTTGCTGGTCGGGGCTTTGGTTCTGCCCTTCAAGGTCTAGGTAAAGTAACTGGTTTTGAAGGCGTAGAAGAATTCGGTACTGAAATGGTTGCCGAGAACGAAGCCCAGCTAGCCGAACAAGAAGCAATGGCTACGCGCTTAAAAGACGTAGAAGGTGTTAACACTGGTCTAGATTTCTTCCTTGAAACCCTTGGCGAAACCGCCCCACAGACTGGCCTTAGCTTAGGTGCTGGCGCTGCTTCTGGTGCGTTGGCAGGCAGTGTATTCGGCCCTGTTGGTACTGCTGCTGGTGCTCTTGCTGGTGCTGCTATATCTCAACTACCCTTCTTCTACGGCAACAACCGTGAAGCTCAAAAAGAAGCGATTGAGCAGGGGCTTCGCGTCGAGATGGATGAAGGCGCGGCGTTCTTATCTGCTATACCCCAAGCCACTTTAGATGCCGTTGCTGAACGGTTCATGGTTGGTAAGTTCTTAACACCTAAAGCCATACGTGCTGGAGGGTTGTTTACTCGTGCCGCTAGAGGCGCTGGTGCTGGTGTTATATCCGAAGTCCCTACAGAACTGGGGCAAACCCTAATTGAACGTGCACAAGCTGGGCTAGAACTGGACAGTGACGAAGCCTTTGACATATACACTGAAACCGCCGTTGCTGCTGGGTTAGTTGGTGGTACGTTAGGTGGTGGTGCTGCAGGTATTAGTAGAGATTCTCGTGAAGTAGACGCTGAAAGAAAAGCTGCGGAAGATGAAATCGAAGCTGCAGCCGCTGCAGCAGAAGCAGAACTTGAAGAAGAAAAATTCTACGAAGGGGTACAGGCAGAGGAAGACGCCAAAGCTGCTGTAGAAGAAGAAAAATTCTATGAAGGGGTACAAGCAGAGGAAGACGCCAAAGCTGCTGAAGCAGCGAAGTTAGAAGCTGGTCGTGACGCGGAAGATGCAACAACGCCAATCGTTAGCGAAGAAGAAAAAGAAGATTCCGCAGCGATAGCAGTACCAACAGTAACGACGGAACAAGCTGCCGAAGAACAAAAGCAACGGTACAGCCTCCTACAACAAGTTATTGAAGATACCCCAACTAATAACTACAACACGTTACAAGGTGCTTTTGCTCGACGATTAGCAGAAGCAGGGATTACAGACACTGCTGTAACAGAAGCCGAAAAAAATACCATTGTCAGCGCAGTTAACGTACAACGAGCACCCTCAGAAGTACAGTCTCGTGGGCCGATGGTAACGGAAACTATTGAAGATACTTCTGTCGGTACCGCAGAGCTTGAAGCAGAGATACCGGAACGTGCGCCAGTAAGCCAAGATCCTACGCAAGCATCATTTCCGGGTATGAGCCGTAAGCGTGTCGCAGGGCAAGCACCGGTTGAATCTGAACCAGAAGTAGAAGGACCAAGAATAATAGACAAGGCGTTCTTAGACAGGCTGGGCATATCTGCTCAAGCAGGAATACGTAAGCGTAGAGAAGGCCAAGATTTTAATGACCCAGAAGTCCGACAAGACTTCATAAAGTTCGTTAACAATAAAACAGTTAAGGCCGAAACCAGAGAGAATGTAGCCAAGGAACTAGAAGGCGTATCGCAAGACCAACTAAGTCTGTTTGGTCAAAAGCCCCCTGCGTCACCTACACCACCTACGACACCACCTGCGCCTACGACACCACCTGCGCCACCTGCGCCACCTGCGCCACCTGCGCCACCTGCGCCTACGGCACCTCCTACTACCCCAACGGCTGAACCGGAAGTAGTTGCTGCGCCTGAAGAAACCGAGCTAGGGGAGCTTATAAAAGACGAACAACCTAAACAAGGGTACGTAGTAGAACTGGAACCCGAGGTCGAGTCGCTAACCAAAAAATCTGGTAACACCTACCCGTTAACTCGGAAAGGCGAGATCAAACCTTACGCCGTAATTAAGTCAGGGCAACCTACTCGGTTTTATTCTGCAAAAAGAACGGCAGAAAAAGCCGCTAAGGACGAACAAGGTAGTACGTTTGTAGCTACTGCCGACCTAGATGAAGATCAAACTCGTACCCTTGGAACCTTTCAGTTCCTACAAAAGGCGTTCGCAGACTTCAACGCAAAGCAAAAAGCTACAGAAGAAAAACCAGTAGAAACAAAACCGGAAGAAACACTAGAGTTCGATCCCAAAGAAGTTAGTTGGGTTAGACGTGCAGGGTATGAGCCTGTCTGGGGCAACAAAGAAATTGCCTTGCGAATAGGCTATGACCAAAAAACGAACGAAGTTCTTTACATACCTATAAAACAACAAGACGGCAAGGTAAAAAGTTTTAGTGGAAACCCACGAGATGTCTCAAACCCAGTATTTTGGGGCAAAGTATTTAGTGGAGCGGAGCTTGCGGAGTTAAGAGAAGCGAAAAGAAAAGCCGTTGCTATAGATGAAGCGGCGTACAATCGTCAAGTTAATGGGCCTTTCAAAGAAGGATCTAACGTAGCATTCTCTACTAACTTACCTAAAGAACTTGCTAATACGGCACAACAATTTATAGAGATGCTGGGTATCAAAGCCCGTGTATACGTAACAACTTTTGAAGACGCTTCTAACCCCGAAGAAGCAAAACTTAAAAACTTATACGGCCCATTTGCTCGTATAGCAGGGGCGGAATCTATGGGTGAAGGTACCCAAGGGTATACGCAACCGCTAACCAACGGTGACCATGTAATTGTTTTGAAGCCGCAAAATCGTAGGTCTAAAGCGATAGAAACGCTTACCCATGAAATAGGTCACGTATTCGAAGCGACTGAATATCAAAATGCTTCGCCCAGAGTACAAGAGGCTATACGAGCTGAATACGAAAAATGGCGTAGTAACGCTCGAAAGGGTACTGTGGGGGAACTTTACAATTCCCTACGCGCTCGTACGTCAGCGAAAGCAGCGATAGCAAACAACCGTGAGGTGCTTGACAGACCTGCAGCACAAACACTTGGGGCGTATTGGTTTAGTTCCTCGGAATGGTTTGCCGATCAAGTGTCTCGTTGGGCCGTAACATCTGAAAAACCGTTAACGATTGTCGATAAGTTCTTTGCACGAGTGGCTGCAGGTATGCGTAGGCTGTACGAGAGTATGGCGGGTAAGATTGGGCTGCCTAATACCGTGTTCAAAGATTACTTAGATAGTCGTGCAGTAACACCTGACCCACTAAACATACCGTTCCCTGAAGCGGTAAGTGGTAAAAAAACTGTGGACGCGCCCCCTGAAACAACAGGGCCAAAGGCTGTTATCACCGCTACTGCTGGTAAGTTTGGCGGTAAAGCCAGTGACCGTAAAGTCACGAAGGGTAAGAAAACGGTAGCAGGTCGTTCTGGTGAAAAACCGTTAACTAAAGCGCAAGCTGCCGCCGCTACCGCAAAAAGAAAAGCGGCTGCCGACCAAGCGGCTGCAACTAAAGAAGCTGAGAAAGCGGCGCAAGCAGATAGTGCCGCAGCTAGGAAGAAAGCCTTTGACGCAGCGGTTGACAAAGTGTACCAAGACAAAGTTAAAAACGCTGGTGGTGAAGCGAACCTAGAAGCTGCAGAACTAATAACCTTACGTAGAGCTGCTTTAAGGGATGTACGGGCTAGAGGTAGTTTGTTTAACATACAGACGCAGTTTGACCCTGACTTAGACGCGCCACTAGACAACAACGTCGTCAAGAATATCAAAGAAGGTAACCTAAAGGGTGCCTTGACTGCGTTAGCCTATGCTGCTGACAACCCCCGTGTTGCGAAGATTGCTTCCCAACTTACTAAATTCGCGGGTGATACGCGTGTTGTTATCGTACCTGCCAAGCCTACAGACGCACTGGGTAAACGGTATCGGGCAGCACTAGACGAAGAACCAAATACGAAGGGTGCATTCATATATAGCGATGCAGACCCTGCCATAGATAACGTTATACTACTTGATGAGAATACGGGTGTAACAGCGCATACCCTAATACATGAAATGTCGCACGTTACGACTATACAAGAGCTACAGAACCCGTCTAGCCCCGTTACTAAACAGTTAACCAACTTGTACAACGAAGTTAAAGGCGCTTTGAGCGGCTACTACGGAACACAATCGGTAGAAGAGTTTGTAGCTGAAGTACGCGGTAACTACAAATTCCGCCAAGAACTTGCGTCTATACCAATTGATAAGGGCGCTACAACAGGGTTAGCCCGTTACCTAGATATCATGAAGAAGTTCTTACGCAGAGTTTTTGGTTTGCCTAACGATGCGGCAAGTACTGCTGACAAGTTAATAGAAAGTATCTTAGCGCCGTATGCAGGTGTGCGTGGGTCGGGTACGTTGTACAACGCTTCGACTATGGACAAGGCTAAAAACTTTTTTGAGGACACTTACGAAAGCGTACCTACGTTCAAAGAAATCGGAGAGCGCGGTATATTAAACACGCTACTCAGTCCGGTACCGGATAAAGCAAAACGTTTTGCCTTGGGTATGTTGGATCTAAACGCCATAACAAAACTAGCAGAAGGTAAGATCCCCGGCGTAGACAAGCTGCTTGATATCGTACGTAAACAAAGCAGCGTCATAAACAAGCTGAACACCGGCATAGAGAACCTTGCACAGCGTACTGGCGCGTGGGCTAACAAACACGCAGAAGAGATGCAGGAACTAAGCAGGATTCTCACCCGCAGTACCTACCTGCATATAGACCCGTCATTGACCAAACAAGATGCAAAAAAGAAGTACAGCGCTGAGAATTTTGCTGAGTGGGAGTCGTTAAATACACGCTTCTACAAGTTAAGCCCTGAAGGTAGGGGTTTCTATAAGTCGTGGCGTAACCTGTATAAGTCTATGTACGACGATATCAGAAGAATCATGGAAGTCCGGTTAGGGGCTGAAATGAAGAACGGTGAGAAGAGTAAGCTGGTAGCCAATAAGCTGTTCGCTAAACTTACAGAAGGCGGCGTTATTGATCCTTACTTCCCGCTGATGCGCTTTGGTAAATTCTGGTTAGAGTACAGTGCGGTAGACCCTAGCAACGGTAATATCGAATACTACATGGAAGCATTTGATAGCGTTAAAGACCGGAAGGCTGCAATGAAGCAGGTTGAAGATCATTGGAATAACCCTAGCCCAGAAAATAAAGCACTGGTCGAAGCGCAAATTGCTGCCCAATTAGACAGCCCTACTGGTAAAACCAAGACCCGTGCAGAAGCAATAAAAGTTATCAGTGCTGTTAACGCGTTTTCTCGTGTAGAAGACAGCAAGTACAAAAAGAATGCGCCTTCTTCTTCGTTTGTTAACAGCGTATTAGATATCCTAGAAGCCAATGGGATAAGCGACAAGAACCCTGCACAAGATCAAATCATGCGGCTGTTTCTGGACACGTTACCAGAACGTTCTTTTGCTAATTCGTTTAGGCATAGAAAGAATACCCGTGGTGCAGTGGGTGACGTAACACCTACGGAACGTCAGATCCCTAACCATGATGTGTTAGCAGGGCTTAAGAACCGTGCTGCAAGCATCGGCCAACAGTTAGCACGTATAGAATATGGGGCGCAAATGCGTGCCTATGGTGATGAAATAACGGCATGGCAGAAAGACGTTTCAAGTAGTATAGATTTTGTATCCGACGACGAAAAAACTACCATACGTTTGCTGACCGAAGAGTTAGTAGAGCGCGCAAACTGGGCCGCTAGTCCTAATGTAGATCCTTGGGCACGTCTGGCGACTAGTTTTGGGTTTAACATGACGCTAGGTTTGAATATATCTTCTGCCCTTGTGAACTTGTCGCAGATCCCAATGGTGGTACTCCCTTACCTCGGTGCCCAGTACGGGTACACAGAAAGCATGAAGGCGATATGGAACGCGAAAAGAGTGTTCCTGTCTAGTGGCAGGACTCGTGAAATAGAAAGTTGGGGGCCAGATTTTGATAATGATAGTAAAGGGAAAATAAAAGTATCTACCAGCGCGATGCCGTCATTAGATAACATCAATTTTGACGAGGCTTCAAACGATATAAGGCGGTTCCAGACGTTATCTGAACTGGCCGATTCATTAGGGCAACTTAACCGTTCTATCGCTTACGATACGGTCGAGATCGATTCTATTGACAGTCCAATGTCGCAAGTGAATGCCGTAACTGGGTTTATATTCCACCACGGCGAACGGATGAACCGTCAAATAGCGATGATGGCTGCGTATGATCTAGCCCTCCAGAAAAAACTTAAGGATAAAGGGTTACAACCCAACCAATGGGAGAAGCTGGATATAGAAGAACGGAACGCGTTGGCGTTAGACGCAATCAACGTTACAGAAATGACTAACGGTGGTATCGCTGCCGCTGCCGCGCCACGTCTAGCACAAAATGGCGTTGGTAAAGTTGCCTTCTTGTTCAAGCGGTACGGGTCAGCCATGTACTTCATGCTCTACGACTTGATCGATTCTGCAATATCCAGCGACAAACCAGAGATGCGTAAGATGGCAAGAAACCAGCTTATGGGTGTTTTTGGTGGGGCTGCTGTTGTTGCTGGGGTACAGGGGCTACCGTTCTTTGGCGTCATTGCCATGCTATCTAACATGTTTAAAGGGGATGACGAAGAAGATTTTGAAACCGTCACTCGTAAATACTTAGGAGAAGGCGCATACGGTGGTGCGTTCAACTATCTATTCGGGGTAGACGTTGCCAGCAGAATGGGTCTGTCTAACCTAATATTCCGTGACCGACTAATCGAGAAGGATCAAAGTATATTCTTTACCGCTGCGGAGCAGGTAGGAGGCCCAGTGCTAGGGTCACTGCTGCAACTAGAACGTGGGTATGACCTATGGGGTAGAGGTGAGGTGTTACGTGGTGTAGAAGCTGCCATGCCAGCCGCCATACGAAACGGATTCAAAAGCGTACGCTTTGCAAACGAAGGGCCAAAAACTCTACGCGGGGATCTTATTGCAGAAGACATCAGCCCCGGCCACATTGCTGCTCAATTCATGGGGTTCGCACCTGCGGAGTACACCCGGCAGTTGCAGCAGAATGCCTCTCTAAAGAAAGTAGACCGCGCAATAAACGAAGAAAGAACCAGAATATTACGTAAGTACTACATCAGCATACGTCAAGGTAACGGGGGAGCTGTTGACCGCACAATGGAAGATCTTGTGGACTTCAACAAACGGCACCCTGAAGTGAGCATAACACCAGATACGATTAAACGGTCTATGCGACAGCACATGAAAACAACTTCTAACATGCACTATGGTGTTACGTTAAGTCCTAGGCTCGCGGCTAAACTCAAAGCGCAAGCGGCTGGATGGGACGATACCCCAGACCTTATGAGCGACCTAGGGATATAACCTAGGTTTCGGTGTGCGACTGTTCTTCGTCGATTATCTTTAAGGCGCTCAGTATAATCTGATCGTCACCTGCATCTAGTACGTTACTGTCGCGCAGTTTAACCAGCGTCATCCACGCGAGTAGTAGTTCGTTTTTAGTTGCTTCCATTAGATACTCCTGTGGCAGGAGTTAAGATACCCCCTCCGAAGAGGGGGGTGCTTCTTAGAGCAGGAGGACGACAGTACGTTGTTTGCGAGAAGGGGACGCGCTGTCTGTGCCAATATATCATAGAACGCGCCATATACAAACTCCCCATTTATCGCCTACAACCCCTACCTGAACCTCTATATCCCAACCTTTACCTGCGGTTATTGTTTTAGCTTCCGCTATTGCTTTTGCAGTGTTGATGCAGGGTACAAAAATAGATGTACCTACTGCCATCGCACTCCATTCCACTACGATCCGTACCCCGTCAGGACATAGATCATACGTTCTCAGAACTCCCCGACTCATCGGCTTCCTCGGCAAATTGAACGACCAGTACGTCTGTGGGCGGCATCCTAAAGTGGGTGCCCTTACCTAAACGCATCTTCATCTTCTTGGCCTTGAGCTTATCCATCATCTCTTGTACGAACGCCGAGTAATTTATCTGCTGTTCACCGCACCACATACGGAACGGTTTCGGCACAAGGTATAATTTCTTAATGTCGGTCTCGTATCGGGCCACTAATTTATTCCTAGGCACCGTCTCAGGTTGGATCAAAGAGTCCAGTACAGTACCGTCTTGCTTACGCAAATCACTCGTACTTTTTATCCTTAAGATGTTATCGTAATGCTCATTGATGTACTCGTTTAGAGTTTGCTCTATGGAAACCGCCATATCTTTACTCTTATCTTTGTTGTCTTTGAGTACTTTTATGATCCAACGATGTATCGCTGCCATATCGAACTGAATCAATCCAAGGTTCTTAGCCAGTATCCCGCCAGACAATGCAAGCGATGGCCCTGCCGACCAAAAACGATTCTCCGACGTTAACCCACCTTCTTTGTCAACTTTGAGCTGAACGCTTCCGATTAATTGCTTGACTTGATCGAGGTTATTTATTATGTGCTGTACATAAATAGGCCCAGCGTGCCCATAACACTTTTCAATGTTGGCTGCAAATACGTCCGTCTCTGCTTTACTGTCAGGGCTTTTGAATATCTTGTCAACCCGAACTTCTAGTATCCGCTGCGCCTCTGCACTTGGGTTTTCTTTCGCCAAACGTATACGTTCTATAACGCTGGTGTTACCGCTGGTCACTGCCATAAGACTCCACGACTCACCACGTATCCGTTCAGCGTTGCTACCACTGACCATACGACCCCGCTGCTTCCCTGAAGTAAACTGGTACGCCAACTCACTCAACTGTTTCGGTGTTGCATTAGTCAGCTCATCAATGAACAACGGTAGGTTGTGTAGTACTTCTGAACGGTTCATCTTACTGTTGTGCGTATCTCGATCATCCAAGATAAGCTCTTCAGGGTCACCCCATATAGATGCCGCTGCTTTCATCGCAGTTGTTTTACCTAAACCAGAATCCTTACTGTGTAGATGGATGGCCGAGCACGCAATACCACCCATGAACTCCATAAGGATTGACCCGAACCCTGCACATACTACGTACTGGTGTAGTTCAAATCCCGGTCTGTTGTAGAACTCCATCAACGCCTTCCATTCCTCAAGCGTACCCTTGGGTTCAAACGCAGGAAACATACCGGCTGTCTGCGCTGATGGTGGGTTGAATTCAATCGTGTCTTTACGTATTTTCTGGTTGCCCAGAATAAAAGTGGATGCTGTATCATCTGTCCATCCAAACTGTCTATGTGCTTTATCTGCCATTTCGGTTGCCTGTAGTTCGTTAATCCATACTGTTACGTACCGCATCAAGTCATCTATGTTGGGTATTGCAACACCCCGCATTGACATCTGTTTGCGAAACTCCTCTTTTGACGTTACCGCTGTCAGGGGTACTGTAAACTCCCTAACACCGTCTTTCGGTAGGTGCAAGCGCATTACCACCGCTTCCCCTATTTCCACATCTACTATGCGCTGCACCACATAGACATCGTTGTGGTAAATCTGCTTCTCTTCTATGTCCCCGTCTGCGTTCTTGTTGCGTACATACACACCACCACTTGCACCGCGCACGTATGGGAACGGGTATTTCGGGATTACGTACGTGTTAACAGGTGCATTCGGTAGGTCTAAGGCAGGGACGTGTACTACGTTATCTTCTTCAGTAGCCTCTCGTAGTGTCTTCCCAACGTGCAATGGGCTACGTAACTTACCCCGATTAGGGCAAGCCAAACATGCTTCAGGGTTCTCTTCCTCAAACTTGTTACAGGTGTACCGTTTATCAGCCGTCAAGTTATCCCACTTAGCATCCGTTTCTTCGGGGTTATAACCTTCGTACCCACTGGATATCTTGTGTGCCTTCTCCCGACTACCATCACTGCACGCTTTAAGAATCGATAGCATCCCACGCCATATAGGTTCTGAGACGCCGTTCTGGTTCTTTAGGGCGTTATAGATCTGGACGCACCCTGCGCCTTCGTTTGATTTCTGTAAGATGTGCTTGAACTTATACTCTTGGTTTCCCAGCGCAGCGAGCATCGTCGCACTAGGGGCTTCTATTCTTTTGTTAGGAACTGGTATCAAGTCTCCACCAACGAGGTCTGAGAACTTGTCGAAGTCAACTAACGCCGAAACCGTTGGCCCTATAAAGCCCACTGCTACAGGAGTGTCAGGCTTGTAGTTGTGTGTTTGGGGTACACGCAAGACCCGTGCAGCATCCGATGTAACCGCAGGGTCGGCAGGGAAATTACTTCGGGCGCAAAGAGCCTTGAGGCGTTCTGCTACAGGTAGCCAGTCGTCTAGGCACACTGCCTCTTTGAGTGGCCAGTACACATGCACACCCCTACCAGAGTTAATGATGGTGGGACGTGGTAACGAATAAGTCTTACAAAACTGCTTTAGTGCTTGCATGGCTTCTTGCTGAGAAGCGAATTCTTTGGATGGGCCGCAATCAAGATCTAGGAAGAAGGACTTAAGATGTTTTACGTTATCGACTTTACGCGACTTACCTTCGTTGAACGTAGCTAAAGCAAAATAAACATCGTAGTCGTTATCATCTAGGTCTTTGGCGGCACTGACTAATTGGTCTATGGAACCATAAAACTGTTGGCTTCTTTTATCTTTGGAACTGTTGGACGCAAAAATACAATATAGCCCACTGCTCGATAGAACCTCCTTTAAAAATGTTGTTGTATCCATAAGCGTAGATCCGAGCGACACCACGGCAGGGGCATTATTACGCCCTCTTCGACTAGTCTAGCCGTGGGTATTGTTTTAGGAATGGGCTTCTTCTCGAAGATACCCAAAGTAATTAGGACTAGTCGTCCCATCCATCAACAAGTGCACTCAAATCTGCCGCTTCTTTCGGTGCTGCCGACTTCACCTTCGCCACTTTCTTCGGCTCTTTTACAGGTTCTTCGACATCTTCTACATCAACTTCTACTACATCAACTTCCTCGGCTGTCACCGGGGCAGACTGGGTAACGTCTGTAAAAGGACTTACCTCTCCGCCAACGGTGAAGCCTTCCACTGCATCAAACGGGGATGACGCTTGTAGCGGTACGTACTTGGTGACTTGCACTGCTCGTAACCGTAGTGATACCCCTGCTTCTCGCATGTTGTATGGGAAAAGAACGACCGCAATGTTACCAACACTGCCGGTAGTCAAGGCAAAATCTTCATCTAACTCCTTGTTCCCTGCGTCATATTGCTTAGGCTTGCTGGTAGCATCTTTACCGTACGCCCCTTTCAACGTGGCTTTACCAATAAACATACCGTCATCAGTCTTCTTGAAAGGCATGGGGATCTTCTCAGGCCATTTAGCCTCACGCTTCTCAGCGTATGCAGCCGCCATAGCACCCATCAATTCTTTAGCCTGTTTATCGTCCATCTTAAACTGCATCGAGTAAGAAGCACCGTCGTCGAATGGGTCACACGGCACACTTCTGTTCTCCGTATTATCAAAACGGTAGGTCTTATTGATACGTGGGTATAGTACTTCAACACCTTTTATAAGGTAGTTCATATATGTTTCTCCAAACATTTAGTCATTTAATTTAAAACCGTCAACCTCATCGAATGGGGAAACACTCCGATCTTCTACCGGCGCAACAATTTTAGTCATTGCGTTAATAGTATCTTCGTGATCCTGCATCTCTTTGACAGTCTCTAGCTCCTGCTCTTCTAACGGACGTATCGGTCTGAAGAAGAGTTTTGGTGTATCGCTACCTTCGTCGAAATAAATCTTCGATATGACAGCGATGAAAGGCGTCTCACGCGCCTCAAGGTACCGTGCATAAGCACGTAGGGGCATTTCCCCTTTTACCGCGTCCCCAAATATAGAAGTCGGGGGTAGTTGTAACTGATAAACTGTTTCCAGATCATCCTTTAAAACGACTGCCAAACGCTGCACAAAACGACATGCGCGCCCAGAGCCTTTCCCAGAACCTCTAATATTTTGAACACAATCTAAGCAACGTCCAGACTGCCGTTGGGTATCTGGTACGTCTAAAGCAGGGTATTCGGTATCGTTAGACCAACAAGTCGGTGCAACTATTTTATCGGGGTCGTACTCATTTTTATAATACATCCTAGACGTATAAGCAACGCCAATGATGATGCACTCGATAGAATCTAGACCCTCGGTGGGTATACCACCAAACTTCTTGTCCTTAATACCAATTCTTTTAACGTTAGTTTCCATTAATAATCTTCGTCTGTATCCAAGTCAGGGACTTCGACCCGATCATCTTCTGGACTTACTTCATCCCATGTTGTGTCAGGTGCATCTTCGTTCAAGTCACTAAGTAGTGCTTGCGATACGGCATTCAAGTCGTACCTGTAGGTCTGCCCTATATGGATGTAAGTATTTTTCGGTATACGCCCTTGCTTCATCCAGTTACGGATCAAGCGTTCAGATACCATAAAGTGTTGAGCGACTTCTCTAATTGAAACTAATGCGGGTGTCATGGTTACTTCCTTCTAACGGATATAGTGTATGTGGAGTTTGAGTTAAGACCTTTCGGCAACAAGTCAGGATTCGACTCAAGAAATTCTCTCATGTTCTTCTGGTTTAGGCGCTTGTCCAGCAGTGCAGGTTCTCCGTGCTCAAGAATAAACTTGTGCATTTGATCCCAGTCGCTAGTCCAATACGTTTGTTTAACCGTCCGATAGAATAGACCTTCTGAAGTCTTGACGCTGCTAACGTCATGTTCTTTGCAGTGTTCCAACAGAGCGCCCTTCACCGCGTCCAATTGTTCTACAAGAATGCTGTCCTCTTTGTCGAATTCCGCCTTTAATTCAGACCGTCGATCCCGTATTTTTATATAGGTCTTGACCAACTTGTCTAAAGGTATAGCCGTTTCGCTGCCCATTTACATCTCCTTAACTTGCCGAACTGTTGAATATAATATACTTGGCTGTCCTACGCAAGTATATCATTGTATAAATCAATCATTTTTGTATGGATATTGATTTTATTGTCCAGCATTGCATAAACACGTTTTTCTATGGACGATCCTTGCAACTGAACCACGGTACACTTGTGGTCTTGACCTGATCTGTGTACCCGAGCGTTGGCCTGTGCGTACGTTTCTAGTGAACTGGTTGGCCCCCACCATACCACCGTATTCGCAGCCGTCAGGGTCACACCGTGCGCTGCTGCTTGGGGTTGGATTACTAACACCCTAGGGTCATCAGAATTCTGGAACTGCCTAAAGATCTGCGTCCGTTTAGCCGCTGGTACATCACCACGAATGACTGCTGTACTGATGCCGTCAGCTTCTAATTTGTCAGTAAGAATGTCTATAACATGCCTGAAAGGCACGAATACCAATACCTTCTTACTAGACTCGTCGATTACCTCGCGCAGGACTTTGTACCGGTGCTTGATATCAAACTCTAGCGTGTCTCCAGTATCGGTGTAGACTGCACCGCAGGATATTTGTAGTAACTTGTTCATGTTCACTGCTGCATTAGACGCAGTTACCTGCTCACCTGCTGCGTCCATAATCATTTTATCTCGTAACAAGTTATAGTATTTGTTCTGCTGTCTGGTAAGTTCAACTTCCCGTTTTACATACACCATCGGTGGTAGGTCTAAACATTCTTCTTTGGTGAACCGTATGGCTGGTTGCAGCACACGGAACACGGTATCGGTGGCGTTGTCCTTGGGTACCCATCTAAAGTTAGTAACTTTAAACATAACCTGATCGCGGAACGAACCGGCGAAACGGGGCACTGCCGCAGGGTTAACGAGTTTAGCCAAGCCGTACGCATCCACTGGGCTTTGTGCCGCAGGGGTACCGGTCATCATCCATAACCATTTTTCAGGGGTCATCAACGCGTTGAGCGTCTTCCATCGTTTGGTCTGGGGGTTCTTATAGTGGGTCGCCTCGTCCACAATGATTAGGTCAAAACCACCATTTGCTACGGCGTCCGACACAATCTCAACCCCGTCGTAATTTATTATCACGTAGTCAGCGTTACCCTCAATGATCTCCCTGCGTTTCTTCGCTGATCCATAGGCCACATCGACCGTTCGGTGCATTGCAAACGTGAACAGATCATTACGCCACGCGGAATCCATGATAGACAAAGGACATATAATCAACACCCGTTGAATACGACCCACATTCATAAGGTAATCTGAAGCCCAGATCGCACTAGCTGTCTTACCCGTACCCTGCTCGTTGAAGCAGAACGCTCGCTTGTTCATGGTCATAAAGGCAGAGGTTGTTTTCTGGTGCTCAAACGGAGAATACTTACCCGTCCACTTATACTTCCCTTCAATAGGGGATGGCACCTTGATGTTTAAGTTCTTCAGTACATGCGCCTCGTCGATACCCCACTTAACCACTACCTTGTTATCAGGTAGTTCTTGGCTCTTGGGTATGACCGTCGTTACTTTTTTAGGGTTGCGAAGCCGCAAGAGCAGCGCCTTGTTATCTAAAATTTTCATATATTTTCCTGCTAGAAAAGCCCTGCTTAGTCCACAGATAGGGCTAGGTCTGCGATATCGGTATGAACTACCTCTGGACTAACCTGATTTTTGCACCCTATAACTGGAGGATATAGGGTACGTTCTTTAAAGACGCATCAGGCTCAACGTCTGGTAGACTTCTTCTGTCTCGCAACAGGTGGTTTCTTTAAGTTACGGCTACGGTTAGCACTAGCACTCTCCACCTTCACGCCGTCCTTGTTGCTGCCACCCCGTGCCAGTGGTTTGTTATGGCTAACATCCTTACCTTCTCGCTTGTCTGCTTTACCATTCTTGTTCGCGTCTTTACCTGTCCTGTCCATTTCACGCCGAGCTTTCTGCCGCTCCATACGTGCCTTAAACTCTGGACTATCTGGTGCTTTGTTTACTTGCTTCTTTCGGTCTGCTTTATTTCTGTAAGGCATCTAACTTCTCCCGTTATGTGGACATTCCAACACCACGCAATGCGCTCTGCATAACCCGCTAGGGCTAGTGTTCCAAATATCTTTATCGAACGCGGTCTCCATACTCATGTAGTCCCGCAACCATTTTTCCCACAACGGCCCTTGGTCGTGCGCCTCGTAGGTATCTTTTATTAGGTCATTAGAGACTACAAACAGTAGCCCTCCTCGTACCTTCTTTATATCTGGGAAGTGTTTGAACATAGCCATCGCCATCAGTTCAAGCTGCCCCTTATCAGCATAGCGTGCGTTTCGGCCCGTCTTGTAGTCTATGACCCAAGCACTTTTGTCTTCTTCATCTAGGATAACCAAGTCAGCTACCCCACGGAACCACACATCTTTGGCAAAGAAGTCGCAGGGTTCTAGGTTCTCAGTCAACCCCATCTTGTATTCGCATAACTTCTTACCACGTTTAGCGTTTAAAGCATCTAGCGCGGCCTTGGCGTAATTAAACTGTGGTGGTAGTGGTACGTTATCACGTACGTATTCTTCGGCTGCTTCATGGAACGCGGTACCGTAATACATCGCTTCGGTCTCAGGCTCCGAGTAATCCTTAGCAATCTTTAAGTGGTAAAACTTCTTAGGGCATTGCTCGAATGCTTTTATCTTACTGAACGACCAAGGTGCTATGCTCATTTACCATCTCCTAGAGCTACAAGCTGTTCAAAACTATAAGGCGCGGCAATGTGCGCTCCTTTGTGGCCACTACGGCCTTGGTATTTAGGAGATAGGGCGTGTATATATAAGCTCTCCAACACGTTTAACTTTTCTTTATCACAACGTATAAAAGCATACGAATCAAAATCTTTATTTTTAGAATGATCTGCTAACCTAGCGGATATCTGTACTGATTGACCTACATAAACTACGCGGTTACCTTTTACCAAAAAATAAACACCGCATTGGTTTTCAAAAGACTCTGCCTGTGCCACTATCTCCTGCTCAAGCACCATGTGCTTGTCTGTTAATGTATTGCTAAGCACGCTACTTTCAACAAGATGCGTTACTTTCCGTTCGAACCGTTCTATTTCTTTTCCTAAGCGATACCGCTTTAGGGTAAGTGCGTCCATAGCATGTTCATGGTACAACTCATCAGCGGGTTCTATTTTTTTACCTTCACCCTTAGCACGGGCCACTAAGTCCAAGACCCTGTATACTTTCGGGCCTATGATACAGTCCTTCCTAACGCTATGCTTTTGTCTTTTGTACCTTATAGGTTTATTTTGCCGTTCCGCACGGGATATATAACTCGTGGGTTGTATACCATCTACCTTAAACCACTTATTCATAACGGCTGGCCTTATCCAAGCCCGTCTTTGGTCTTCGGGTACGCAGGAAGGCCACCAGTCAGATACCTCCATCACTCTTCCTCGGCAACGTAGTCGTACGCGTCTTGTAGTGCGTCCATAAGATACGGTATCTCTTCAACGCTGAACGTCACCGTATCCAACCGACCACCTTCCATCTGATTAATCATAATAACCAACTCAGGATCATCCCCTAACGAGGCAACCCCAACGGAGCTGACGACCATCTCGCGGTCATCTTCCCGCATCGCAGGCTTAGATTTGTAGTGTATGTGTAACTTGTTCCTGTTAGCGTGCTTAGTTCTGTGTTCTTCGAAGTCTAGTATCTCAGTCACTCGCAATCTCCATAAGACTTACCTATACCGGACTCACAGTTAACGGGCATCCCTGCTGCCCAATGAGGTGTCCAGCGCATACAACTCTCGATATACTCTTGCGCTTCTACTACTTCTTCTTCGGGAACGCAGCAAACAACGGAGTCGTGAACCGTCAGGACGACCCGATATCGTTTAGCAATTTTTAGCATCTGCTCTCCGATTATGCAACGCGCAACTGCTTGGCAGACGTTCTCTATCACCTTGCCACCATAGATCCGGTTTCGGCCTCGTCTAACTTTGTAGGTATACTCCACACCTCTTTCACCTTGCTCACCGGCCAACTCGTCGTACCGCATGAGTAACCCAGACGGTAGCATGATGGCTTTCTTGGCTGCGTCAACTGCAACAACCCCGTCAAGCCCAAACTGAACGCTGTCACCTCGCGCCATATTCTCTAGCATGTAGCCAGCGTCACGCCATAAAGTCGTTATCTTAAAGTTAGCTTCACGGTACACCGAGATAACCCTGCGAGCTTCATCTAGATCCATATCGAACCCGAAAGACTGCAACTGCTCTTTAAACCGCACCGCTCCCATACCGTAACCGGCACCAAGTATAGTGGTCTTACCTACGAACCGCTGGTCTTTAGTGACATCTTCTTCTCTGTTGACGCCATATATTGACATCGCCATCTTCTTATAAACGTCGTCACCAACACGGAACGCTTCTGTTAAGTCACCCTGCCCTGCCAACCATGCCAACACTCGGGCCTCGATCTGACTTGAATCGCAGTCAATCAGCACGTAGCCATCAGGGGCAATCATACTCTTCTTGAGTTTCTTACCATTCGGCCCACGGCTGGGCAAGTTCTGCAAGTTAATCTTGTCGGCCCCGCCCCAACGTCCAGTGTGTGCTGCATAATACCTTACCGGTACAGGTAACAACCCACGCTTCGATATGTCAATGAACCGTTGCGTCCGTGTCTCTTCAAGGGTGCTCTTGTTGCCGAGCCGAGCGTTGACCAAGGCTTGCACCCGTACGTCCTCGTGCTCCAACAAGGCTTTGAACGCTTCATCAGACTTGGCGAAAGCGTACGTTTCTTTACCCGTAGTCGGGCTGGTCTTCATGGGTGGTATGACCCCTACCCCCCTAAGCAATTCGGCAAACTTGGGGTTGCTCATCAGGTCTTTTTTGTCTACACCGGCATCTAATAACAACTTATCTTTAATGTCTTTAGTGTCTTCTAGGTGCTGCTCTAGTAAACCAAGATCAAGATCCAGCATAGGCTCAATGAACATACGTAGTGTCAAATCTATGACACGTAATTCTTGTCTAGGAAACTTCTTACCCATAATCCCGAAGAGTTTGTATGTCAATTCGACATCGTTGATGCAGTAGTCGCCGTACTTATCCAGCTCTTCGTCGGTAAAGTCTAGCCGCCGCTTACCTTTGGCATCTAAAACTTCGGTACCTTTAACGCCGATCTGATATCGTTCGGCCAACGCCTTGAGACTACCCCCAACTTCCACCCCGTGTACAGCACGGCCAATGCACAAAGTGTCAGCCCACACCCGAGGATGAATATCGAATAACCAAGAAAGTATAGCGCCGTCAAACATTGTGTTGTGAGCCAAGACCATAGAGTCTTCCCACGCGAAACCACTGAAGTAATTTTTAAGCTGCTCATGTGTCCCACTCGCCCATTCAGTACGCCCATTGTTCACCTTAACGGACACACCGATCACCTCAAAACGAGGATCACGAACGTACGCTTCGGTAGTCATTTTGCTTAACGAGAAGTCCTGAGAGTAGAACGTCTCAAAATCTATTGTAATAAGATCCATATCATATCCGGTAACAAGTTAATAAGTAGGGGCTTCGCACCCCTTCGGTGTCAGTTATACTTGCATTTTGAGTCTGCTTTAACACACTGGAAAGGTCGGACTATTTTTATTGGTTCGCTATCTCACCACCACAGGCGAAATACCCTGCACCATCCACCCAGTTATCAACATGCTGGGGGTTCTGCTTGA
>Ga0196887_1000224_pt1 | contig 28318 bp, 44 predicted proteins | sample VirMetDEL_Mar_31_FD_169094 | JGI IMG/M metagenome (GOLD analysis project Ga0196887, IMG submission 169094) | Aqueous microbial communities from the Delaware River and Bay under freshwater to marine salinity gradient to study organic matter... | ecosystem: Environmental > Aquatic > Marine >... | reverse complement strand
AATACTTTTAAAGGCAAACAGCATACTTTAAATGGGTTTTCTGGAATGTCAATTGTCGGAGGAATTACAATGTCCTCCAATGCTAAAACATTAGTTTTAAAAATTTGCCCATAGTCAGAAGTCGCAGCAACTTGAGTATCTAAGTTAATACTAACAGATATAGTGTATTCCAAAACGCCAAATGGTAGTTTTGAATCGTCAATATCAAATTCTCCTGTAAATACTGAGCCTACTTTAGTAATTCCAATTAATCCAACTGGATTAGCATTTTCAAAAACAGATACAGATTGTCTATCCCAAACGCTTGAAAAAGAAAAGTTGTTTTCAAAGTCTCCATTTTCTTTTGGAATAATTCGAGCAACCATAAACACATCAGCCGCATTTGGTGCTGTGCCTCCTGTATAAGTGAATGCCGCTTTTACCGTTGTTTTTTTGTTTGTTAAAATGTACGGATTAGAGGAATAAACCAATGGAGTTGTATCGTCAAATGTGGTTAAAGCTGTAGTCCAAAGCGCATTAGAATCATAGTCCTTATTTATTAATACAGTATCGTTATTAATTTGGTGCGTTGTTCCTCCAGAACTTAAATTAGTTTGCACCCTGTAATTAATCGCCCAATCTGTAAACGCTGCTAATCTTGTCCAGTCATTATTATAACCGTTGAAATTAGCTGTTGTGTCTTGGAATGATACAGGAAAACTATTTATTAGAAGCTGCTCCCAATATGCCCATCTAAACAAAAAAGTGTGTTGAAATTTATAAGCAAAATTTGGCACTCCACCAATTACAGTATCTAAGCTAGGGTCACGAAAAGACTTATTATTTGCTCTGATTTCAAGCGAGTTAACTTGGAAGTTTGTCGGTCTAGTTCGGTTTATAAATCGCACCGCACCTATTAAAGGTTCATTCGATAAATCTATGTTTTCACTTTGCAAAACTAACTCCTCGTTTGTGCTTGAGTTTATTGCTACCAATTCAAGGTTAACGCTATCTAATTGAACGTCTGAAAGCTGAGTAGTTTGGGCTAACATTACTTTGCTATCAACCGTAATTTCATCCTCCACCTTTATAACTGGTGAACTACTTACAATTGTGGCATCGTTTTGGTCGTGAAATAAGATGTCTGAAGTTGTTACGGCTGTCGTGTCTGGAATGCTGACTTTGATTTCACCATAATCAATTAAAAAAGTCGTATAGTTTGCCGTTTCTGCTGTTCGTAATTCAGAACCAGCATAAGCCCAAATTGAGTAGTTTTTTTGACTTAATGAGTCAATTTTTGCTTTTGAACCTGTGCCGAAGTCTACATCAAAAGAAATTGTCACGCTTGTAGCTGTTGCAGTGTTTGTTACGTTTGTAAGCACTTGGTAAGCTGTTCCGTTATTCTCTCCTGTTGTTGGTCCTGAGCCTTCAGTAATAAAGCACCTATCCCACGCATAGTTCTCTATTACAGTGCTGTTAATGTTTTGATAATCTGATGCATCTTCTGGGTGCATTATGAAATTTAGACCAATGTATTTAGGATATGGTGTACTTATTTTATCAATTGTGAAGCTAACCGAAACAACGTCATCCCTAGTCAATGAATTAACTGTTGCCGCGTTTCCATATGTTGCTCCACTTGCTGTGAAATCTGGGACTCCTCCATTATACTTTTCATCCTTCCAACCTGTGTTACCATCTTTCTTATCAAAAACAAGTTCTTGGTAAACATTCGGGTCAGCTAAATCTCGCAAACCTCTAATTCTAAATACTTGCTTTAAGCATTGAGTTTTTGCGAAATAGTTAGGTGCCAAAACATTCGGGAAACTAGTCCAATCAAATATTTGTGGTGCTAAATAAAAAGGAATTATAAAAAATTCTTGAATAATTCTATATTTATACGCCTCAGTTTCGCCACCTGTAATGCCTAAATATTCAACTGTACAACTTCCAATGTGCCAAGATTTTAAACCTTGTGGAATCATTTCTTTTACTGATGGAATAGCCGCCCAAGGACTTGAATTTTCACCATACTCAAAGCGCATTAATTCACCATCAATCGGAGATGTAAAGGCAGTCGCTCCATTGTTTGTTGGTAGTCCGTAATCAAAACTAATCCCTGTTGGATTTTGAACCAAGCTAAATACAGCACTTGCATCTGCTGGGTCAGGTGCAAAAGTAATTGCTGCTCCTAATTCGTTTGTACATCTAACTTTAAAATCACTTAATTTTTCGCTTATTAATAATCCTAAGCGACCTCCAGAGGAAGATTGATTAGAGTTGTTTAGCGGATTTGTTGCGCTTGTAATCTTTAATTCATCGCCTACGCTAAAGTCTCTAAATCTACCGCTTGCATCGAAAAGCCAGTCATCTGTTAACATTGTAATGTCAGCAAATTCTGTAGTTTCTGCAACGCTACAATTAAACCACGTTTGAAATCTGACAATTACATCCAGCGTAATTTTTTGAAATAGGTTACCTTTTAGGTAGTCAATTCCTGTACCTGCTGTGGTTTGCTCTTCGTATGCCTTGTATGATTCTAAGTATCCTGGCATTATCTAAAACTTTTTACTATTTCGTCCATATCAGCTTTCATCTGTGCCGTTTTTTTTGTTATCTCAAAACTTTCAAAAGCCTTTTGTGCTTCCTCTAATTCCTCTGGAGTTGCTTTTTTTTCTAGCTTCACCATATTACGGCTTAACTGATTTTCTAATTTTTTAGCAATATCTCCAAGTCCTTCAGTAATTTTTGCTAATTCTTTGAAATCTATATCCATTTTACGAAAGTACGATTATTAAAATTAATTTCCATCGGGTTCGGTTAACGTCTCAACCAAATTAGTTGTATAGTTTTTTCTTTCTTCTACCACAAAATCAGCTAATCTACTTCCGCTATTCCACGAACAAGAAACAACCTCCATTATTTTGTTCTTAAACCTCACATTTCCTTCGTCCATAACCGTTAAGACATCGTTTAAATTCATCTCTACTTTAGGCACGTTATAAATGTATCGCTGTGCGCTTTCTTTGCCTGGAGCAAATGATTTGGATTTATGGAATACGTTATAAAGATTAAGCGCATTTAACTGCGCATTGTTGTCAACAGATATTTTTGTTTTCTTCATATCAGCATTAACATTTAACAAAACGATTTTAGCGTTTCCAATTTGGTCTTTATCCAGTAGCATCATTCCAATTCTGTTCTCTATAATATCGCCTAAATTTGGGTCTTCTAAAGTTGGTACTGGGTCAAAGTCTACTTTTAAATCAATACCAATCCTGCCCAATACCCTTTTGACGTTTCTCAGCTTTTCCATTATTTTGTTCACTACTCCAATAACTCCATTAGCTGCCTTAATCAAAGCCCCTATAACCCCACCAATTGTATCAAGCAAAGTATCCAGTGTCTTTTCTGGTTGTGTTAATTTCTCTTTTCTTATTGCTCTACTAAAACCAAAAGAAACTTGATTAAATCCCTTTAATAGTTGAAGTTTTCGCTCTGCTTTGCTAAGTGGTGTGTGCGATAATTGGGCTTGCATTATTGTACCCTTATAATTATCTATGGTATTTAGGTCAACCATATCAGTCTCAAATCTTAATTGCAAATTGCTAACTAAATTGCTGGCATTGGTTGTGAATTGAGGAATATAATAGTCAGGAATAGTAAAGTTTGCAGATGTCAAAGGTTTAAGCATTGGTAATAATTCCAAGCCTTTTGCGCTGCTTACAATTCTCAGATTAAACATTCCTGTAATTCGTCTCAATAAATCTCCAAATGTGCCAGTATAATAACCTGTTTGCTCTATTTTATTACCGAATAAGTAACCCTTTATTCTATCGTCTGCCTGAGTAACTGGAGGCGCGAATGCTTCTGGTATAATGTGAAGCCGTTTAAAATTCGTGTCCTGTAATATTGCGCACGAATATTTTAGTCCTAAATAGTTGCAAGCCGCTTCGATTTGTCTGTTAACGCTCATTGATGCTGCGTATTTTACCCTATGAATTACCAACGCTACCAAATCAAGTATTAGCTTAACAATTGAAATCAATAAAAATATCGCGTAAAGTATAGCCGCAATCAAGCCAATAATACCACCAAAAGAGTCAATTATAGTGCCTGCCTTTAATCCTTCGGCTGTAATTTCCTTAACGCTTTGCCTTATCCAAATGCCAATTGAAACAAGTGTTAATGTGGATATCATTATGTCCTTATAATTTGGCACGCTGCTAATCACATAAGGAACAAAAACTTTATCGTTGTCCGTCAAAAAACCTTTTTGGTAAAGCATTTGGAAATCTATTCCATCAGCCACCTCAGTCACCCATTCAAGACCTGCCTTTTGTTTTGTGTCGGCTGTTACTAAATCTCTATCCCATTGAGCTGAAGCTAAATCGATATAGCCATCTAGAACGCTTAATATTTTTCCGTTTTCTACTATTTCCCTTCTGTGGGGTAGCCCCATTGTGATTCCCTTACCACCAGAAACACCATTTTTTAAGTAGTCGGTTAATATTTTGGCTTCATTTTCAGCCCATTCAAATGAAAAAGTACTTAAAGAAACATCATTATCACCAGGTTGAAAGTTAATTTCAAGCGCAACATCGTCATTGTTAACAGGATTATTAACCTTTACGCCATTTATATAGTCAATTACTTGCATTAAAATAATCGTTTAGGTTTTGACTTACTTACTTTTTTCATTCCGTTTCTAAATTGCGTATGAGTTACAAAAGCATTTTCATCAATATGAAGGCTTACCTTGCTATTTTGCACCGCTTTTTCTAGTGAATCTAATCGGCTAACTATTCTACTATCATTTAAAGCAATTGAAGCCGTTAAACCGCCTCTTTCGCTGTTCTGCACAATATCAACAATTTGTTGGTTTGTGTAGTCCGTTAATGCTGCGGAGTGTTGGATGCCCATTATTTTCTCCCGACCATCAAACAAGAATGCCTTACCGCTTTTGGTTCGACCTAAATAATCGTCTTTGCCTGTGTTTCTTACTTTGCTGCCTGACATATCAGCTTCAACACCTTTGTCCGTTCCTTGCTCGAATAAAGCCGTTACCGCCTCCATTACTCCGATAGTAGCTAATGCTTTAAATGGTGCTGTATTTGCATCGTCTTTTGCATACTCAGCCGCCAAATTAAAGTAGGCTAAAATTTTCTGACGTCTTTCTTGTTCTTCTTGTTCCCTTACTTTTTGAGCCTCTAATTTATCTTGCTGTGCTTTTAATGCTGCGGCATTGTTTTCAAGTCCTTGCTCCGCTCTACGTTCTTGACGGTCTAAAGCTTTTGCGTTTTCTTCCGTTTCTCTATCAAAACCAGCCAGTCTTTTTTCTGATGCTCTACTCATTGCATCTGAAACCGCATTAATTCCTTTTTCGACTGCCTCAATGTCTTCTATTCTATCAGCTTTTTTCTTGGCTTTTCTTTTAGCTTCCGCCTCGTCTTCTATATCGTCGTATTTTTTGTTAACTTTTGCTAATGCTGCTCTTTGGGCTGCCTGTAATGTTGTAACATCTTGACCGTTTTGTTTAGCCTTTTCTATAATAGAAAAATATTTATCTCTTACTGCGTTTAATTCTCTATCCCTATCTGATAGTAAGCTATCAGTATACTCATTCTCTAAATCTTCTTTAGTTTGGTTAAAATCAATTAATTCTTTTTTTGCCTCTTGTTGTCTTTTTCTTTCTTCATCAAATGCTTTCTTTTTTGCGTCTGCGGTTTCTTTAATTCCTTTCTTTTCTATTCCAGTTCTTAGACTTGTTAATGCTGCAGATTTCTTTTGAAATTCTGTGTCTGATTCGTAAAGCTTTGCTTTAATTTTTTCAATTTCTAGCTGGTCTTTTCTATCAGTATCATTAAAACTCGCTTTTAATTCCGCTATTTCTAACTCTTTTTGAAGTTCTTCATTCCTTAAATTGTTAGCTTCTACTAATGCTTTTTCTGCATTAATTAAACTTAAAATTCTTTCCTCATCTGTTTTACTTTGGTCATTGGCTAATTTTACTGCCTCCTTATAAAGAAAGTTTTGCTTTGCTAATGGAACCGTGTTTCGGATTCTCATTCTTTCTAGTTCTATTTCTATCGCAACAAGTTTATCTCCTTGCGCTAAAGCTGCATTAGTAGCGTTTCCAGTTTCTTCAACAAGTTCAGACACTGAACCGACAATGTCATCAACTCCAGTAGCAACTTTTAAAGTTGCGTTTCCTGCATCTTCAAGACCTTCACCGATTAAACTAAAATCTCTGTCAACTATTCCTTGAATGACCTTTCCAACTGCCCCACCTAGTTCAGCAATAGCTGTAAACCTGTTCAATACATTGTTTACAATTGCCTCGCCTAAATCTTTAAATGCCTGAGCAGGGTCATCAATAGCCTTTTTTAATCTATCAAAAACCTTAAACGATGTGTCTTGCAGAAAGCCTACGAAAGTTTCAAAAATAACTTTTAAAGGTGTAATCACTTTAGTTAAGGCATCCGCTCCCCTTTGGGTGCTGAAAAAGGCGGCTGTAAGCGCACCAACTGCAACTACAATAGCACCGATTCCAGTACTTATTAAGGCAATTTTAAGAAATTTCAAACCCTTAGTAAATAAATTTGTTGCTCCTGCTGCTGCTACTTGTGTTGTGGCTAATGCTGCTGTTTCAACAGCTTGTTTTTTTGTAAGTAAAGAAACTACAGCTTGAATTTTTTGCAATATAAAAAGCTGTCTTGAAAATAGACCTGTCGCTGTTATTCCCTCCTGAACTCCTTTGGAATAATTTCCTACGTTCAACTTTTGCTTTTTTAAGGCATCAGAGTTTTTCTTAATCTTCAAATTGTTTTTATCCAATTGAATATTAATTTCTTTCAGTCTATCTGCGCCCTTTTTAGTGTTTAAATTTAGACCTTCTCTTTCTCTTCTTAGTGTTCTGCTGTTTGCTGCAAGTTTCTGAAGCGTGCCAGCTTGTTTATCTTCTTGAATTATTAAGTCCTGAAGTTCTTGCTTTTGTTTTTTAGTAGCATTTGCCTGTATTATCTTGGCTTTTGCTTCTTCTTCGGTTGATTTCTTTAGTTGTTTCTGCGCTGTTTCTAATGCTTTTGTGGTTGATTTTGCTACAGTAAGGTCATCATTAAACTTCTTTACGTCTTTAGAGTTCTTAAAGGCGTTTGTTTTGAGCATTTCTTTCTGAACTTTTAATAACTTTTCAAGTTCAGCAATTAAAATTTTAGTTTCCTCTGTTACTGATTTTATTGCATTTGGAGCAACTATGTCAGCACGTTCAATTCTTTTTGTAGCCATTTAGCAAAAATACTAAATAATAAGGTCTTTATTTTTCTTTGCTCAGTTGCTTTGATTGCTTTGAAAGTATGTTTAAGTTCACAATATACATCCTAGTAGATAGTTCAGAAGGGTTGACTGGATATAATTGTTTGGACATTACGCTGATGATTTCATAAAAATCAAATTGCTGCTCATCTTTCTTTTCTTGCAGTTCTTCCTCTTGCTTTGCAATTATTTTATCCGCTAATGAATTGCTTAAATGTGCGTTTATTTGTTTTAATGCCGCCCTTTGCTGCTTCTTTAGGCTTTCTAAATACTCACTACTTTTTAAATGTTGGTCAATGATTTGGTTTGTAATTATATCCCAAGCCTCAGAAAGTTTTTTATCTGATGGCTTTCCTTCAATAATTAAATGGTCTAAATTATGGTCTTCTAAAATATAGTTATATTTCAAACAAGGTAAATCGTCTATTGATGTGTAGTATTTTACTTTTTCCATTCTTCTAATAGTACTTCAATCATTACAGGAATTGCACTGTCAATTAATTCGTTAAAACTAGCCTCGTTTAATCCTAAAACTTCCCAAGTTGGTAGAAGTTTCTCGAAATCCGCTCCGCTTTCACCTTCCTTTGTTGGTTCTTTTACTAAATCGCCAAACTCTAAAATATAATCATCCGTGACACTGACCACTTTAAAAGACTTGTACAGCGCTCCAGTTTCGAACAATGTCCACGGTCCTGGTCTTTTTCCGTATCTAATTATTGACTCTCGCGAGTATGGAGGCATTATTCTGTTATTCGCTGCTTGACCTTCTTTTAATTGCCCTAAGTTTAGACTAATGACTAAATCTTTTATTGGCTTCTTTTTAAACGTCAAGACAAACACCTTACCAATGTCGGTTTTATTTATATTCTCAGCTAATTTTTTAAGTGCATACATTCTTCAAAGTAAAGCAAAAAAAAAGCCCTAATTTCTCAGGGCTTCATTTTTTTTATAATTATTGCTACTTAATGCGCTTTCGCTTTGTCACCTTTTTAGGATACTGTTCTTTGTATTCCTTCCAAAGTTTATTAAAATCACTTCTAACGCCTCCGCTAACAAGTAGCTTCATAAATGCTTCTTTACCTTCGATTGTAGGTTCAAACGCATCGTTTGCAATAGTAATGTTTGGGTAATAACTTAGCATTACACTTGTACAATTTCTACTGATTTAATTTTCGAGTCATCAAATCCAAATACTGGAGTTGTAGCTGAAGCATCTAATGAAATTACAAATTTCTCACCAACTGTTGGAGTAGCCATTGCATAAGTAAATGCATAAGTACCTGGACTTGTTGAACTTTCTGCTGCTCCTGAAATAGTAACGATATTTCCTACTGTCGTTAAATTAGTAGCTATAAAATTTTGATAAATTAAACCAGATGCTGTTCCTGGATTTTTTAAAGAACCGAAACCATTGGTAATTTTCATTGAAAAAGTTGTCGAAGTTTGTGCAGGAGACGTTAATAATGTTCCAGTTAAATCAATCAAGCCGTTATAAGACAACCAATCAACATCATTTGCAAAGTCAGTCGACAAAAGCATTCTAACATCTGAATCCTTTACAGAAATACTCCATTGAAAGCCTAATTGAATTTTAGCAATTGTTGTATCTGTTGTGTCCATTGTTCGAACATCCCAAGTCTCTTGGTCTAATGACAGTGGAGCAAGGTAAAGAGGGTCTGAACCATCACCGATAAGATTGCCTTGAGCATCTACTATGTATGCGCCCATATTTGAACAACCAAACGCTTCAATTTGCTTTGCATAATCTCCAGACAAAGAAAGCATTTGACCGCTAAAAGTTTTAACACCGTTACGAATCTTCACGTTTTTTCCACTTGGAAAATCTTCCGTAACTGGGTCACCTCTTTCGTTCGTTACGTTTTCCATTTCTGGAAGCGGATAGAATCTTTTTTTATCGTCTGCCTCATTTAGCAAATCAATAATTTCAGCGTTCGTAGGAATTGAAGCTATTTCTATTCTGTTTTTTACATTACTAGCATCTACTAGAGGTACTAGAATTAGACGTTTTGCAACGTCTTGAATTGGCATACAACCAGGTGTGCCAGTATTTGATAAAGTTACATTGCAATCACAAGATGCTGCCATAATGTTAAGTTTTTAATTTAATACAAAAATAAGTAATTTTATTCAATGTCAAAACCAATATTAAAGCCTGAGCCAAAAGCAAAACCGTTGACGGTAATACTTTGTCGTGTTGGGCAAATCATACTCCTTTTAATTGGTATGTCTATCGATGCCTCTACGCCCGAAAGCATTGAAACCGTTAAGATATTCGTGTCCTCCGATTGGCTTACAGAATCACCTCCAACAATAAACTTTTCGTGGCTTATAAAATCAGTCGAACCGATTAAACCAGTTTGAGTACTTTTTTTAATAGCTGAATAAGTCGATTGCGCCAATGACATCATCGGCTCAATTATTTCAGTCCTTCTTTTTTCGCTTAAATAGTCATTGTATTTATCTGAGTTGAGAAAGAACAACCTTACCGAACCTTCTGAATCTATAACGCTGTCAACATCTGCGCTCCTGCTTCTGGTTTGTCGGTTAAAACACCACACAATCGGAAACCAAGTAGAAGTATTTCCGTTTGACCTTGCTTTTAATAGCAGTTCAAAGTTTGTTTGGGTTAATGAACCAGCTACAAAGTAAGGATTTTGCAAAGGTTTTTCACCTGTGCTTGGTGCAAGTGCTTGCTTGTTTTCTTCTTGAACTATAAAGAATTTGTTTATAGTAAAATCGGTTACCTTATAATCGTTTCCGTCAATTGTTAGCCTAGCTTTAGTATTTAACCAGTGGGTATTTAGCGTATAACATTTATATCTGCTATCAGATAACACTTCAACGAAATAAATGTCAACCTTTAAATTTAGATTTGCAATTATTCCACTTAAAAGGTTTTCTACTAATATCATAAAGGGCTGTATAAATCAGGTACAAATCCGTTAAAATCTGGGTAATCCGTTGGGTTTTCCCTAACATAACCTTGCAAACTAGTTATATTTTCAAAGTTTCTATTGGTTAAAAGTCCGTTTTTAGTTATTAAACTATTCGACTGAGCCGCTTCTTGTGTTATTCTCATATTTCCAGAACCGCTATTAAATGCAGTCTGGTCACTAGTAAAAGAAATAAAGACCATTGTTTTCAAAATGTCCTTTAATCCTGTTGTGTGATACGGTTCGTTTGAGATAGTAAAGTCCAATTCATTGAAAATAGTCACATATTTTGCTGTCTGTGGTATTCTAGGCGTTCCTGTTAGGTCAGCTATAAACGCATCGCCTAAAGTCTTGCCTAGTATCAACCTAATATTGTTATTTTCTAGCTTTTCAGTAATGTAAAAGTCTAGTTCATCAACACTAAACTGGTTTTCTGTTATTGCTGTGATTCCGCTGTGGAAATCTTGCCTTTGAATTATCGTTGCCATTTTAAAAAAATACTAATACTATCTAAATGAAATATCCTTCAGTTGCTAATGTGTCCACATACTCAACAATGTTGGCTGTTCCTAGATTATCTGATAGGTCTGTGAAGTTTACCGTTTGAGCGTTTAGGTTGTTATCTGTAGGTATTACTTGCATAAATCCACCTATTGCAGATGCTCCATTTGTTGCAATTACGCTGGCTTTTGAAAAGTAATATTGGAAGCCTCCACCTGCATTAGATTCTTTGGTCACGCTGTGGGTTGAATGTGTAATTATTTCTATTGTATAAGCCATTTTATACTATTTCAATTAAGCCTTTACGCTTTAAATTATTGGCTGCAAGCTGGGCAGTTTTAAAAGATTCTGAAATAGTGCAAAGGTCTAATATTTTACCCTTTTTAAACGTCTTACCCATATAAGGAAAAGGCTTTAAAAATTTAATCATTAATTTGTCTTGCATTATTTAGATTTCTTTCTTGTGGTTTTCTGCGCTGGTTTTGCTGCGCCTTTTTCTTCTGCCTGACCTGTTGACATTAAGTGTTTAGCATCGTGATTAGAGACATTGTACTCCTTACCTATAACTAGATATTGAATATCGCCTTCTTTTACTTTTTTTCCAATTACAATCATCTGTTTAATTTTTATCAAAGGTAAAAAAAAAAGCCTCAACAAAATGCTGAGGCTTTTAATTTTATAAATTAGAAAAATCTATATTATTAAGCTAGAGCAGTTAAGGCAGCAGTAATATCAAGAACTTTCTTGAATCCTGTTTCGTCTGCTGTTCTAATTAAAAGATTTTCTCTTTTTCTAGCTTTCAAGCTAATCAAATCAGAAGTAAATTGGTTTCCGATATAACCAGTAGAAACCGAATAACCTTCAACTTCATAGATTTTACCGTAATCACTATCTCCTACAACCATAGTATTCTGAGGTACTCCGTTGTTTACTACAATAGTCATTCCTGCAACAACTGAACCATCAGCAGAAACAAATGGAGGAACAAGATAGTTGTTATTTATATCTTTCTTCAACTTCATTTTGTTAACATCAACGATATTCATTAATGCGAAATTTGGCATATATTTAGAGCCACCAGTCACAACAATATCTTCGTGCATCTTAACTATTAAGTCATAGATATTAGCATCAACAATTCCAGAACTTGCCGCAAGGTATGTACCTGCAGATGTAAATACACCTTTCATATTAGTTCCAGTACCATCGCCATTAACTAGCTGTGTATCTTCAATAATAGAAACGTTTACTCTAAGGAAATTCTCAAGTTCTCTTGTGAATCTTGGAATGTCATATATAGCTTCTTCGCTCATTGGAATAGTATCTCCAATCTTTTGTAGACTTAAGCTATACTCAGCAAAAGTTGCTGTTGATTCTGGGAATTGCAATCCTTCAGCAACCATTGCAGCCGCTCTTACTGATGTAGCCTCATCCCAATCCGCATAACGAATTACTCCATTTGAACCTTCGCCAACAGGCACTTTTTCAAACAAATCATAAGCAGTTAATTGTCTTGTAGCTAATTGACCAATAGTATCAAGTCTCATTGCTTGTGTGCTGTTTGCAACACTAGCAGAAGTAAAGTTAGCCTTTACAACAAAATCGTGAGATTTGTTTCCTTTTATAGCTGTTTCAATATTCTTAGATTCTTTTGAAACCTGAGATAATACTGTTTCTGAATTGCTTGCACCTACTTTGGCATCCAATAAAGACTTGATAGCTTTTCCTTGTTCCTTAACAATTTTGTCAACTGATTCAGAACGCTCAAGCATTGCTTTTGTTTGTGAAGCAGCTAATGATTTAAGTTCTTCTTTTGTTGCTCCGTTTTCAATTGCAGTTTCCATAGTTTTGGCAATTGCAGTTAAATAATCAGAATAAAGTTCCGCACTTTCTTCTGCTGTTTTTGTTGCGAAATTTTCCTTAGAAATACTTTTAGTTTCTAGGAATGCCGCAAAATTTAAAGTTTTCATATTAATGAATTTTAAAATTGTGATAAATAAAAATTTGATAATTTCTGCGGCTTCTCGACCTCTGGAAGTGTTTTATCAACGGCTTCACCTTCTTGAAGTGCCTTATATTGATTGCAAAAATGCAAAAAATTCTCTTTAGTTGGATTGGTTTTGACTTTTTCGCTTAGTTCATTCAAAGCCTCAAAGTCATAAGTTTTAGTTTCTAGTGTCGGGGTCAATTCGTTTGAGCCAGCAATTACACAGCTAATCTCAATTAGCTTTGCCTCTGTTACTGCCCAAAAGAAACCTTGCTCCTCAGCCTTTTCTAAATTGATTACTTCGTCCTTGTATTTATTCCAAGTCGCATACTCTTCTTCTTCCTCTGGGTCATTTACAGCCAAATCAATTTTGACGTATTGCATACCAACTGAATGTTGATTAATTGAACCGTTCAAATAATCCTTGAATATATTAGGATTCCTTTCTTTTTCTATTCGTGTGTCCATTAATAAGGCGGTTGTCATTCCGCCTGTTTTCAAGCCCACATCAGCCCAAGAAACTTCTTTTTCATAAACCTCCAAAGGTGTACCAACTTTCGCGGCTAATTCGTGTACGTGGTCGTGCAGGTGTAAGACTTTTGTTCCGTTTTCTTTGATTGATTTAGAGAAAATTCCTTTGAAGTGTACGTCATCGTGACTATCCATAAATCCATAGGTGTTCCCGACGATTGTACGATATATTTCGGAGTCTGAATCTGGAGTATTAACATCGGCTTTCGTTGTTATTTGGGCTTTTGTATCAAAGCTAATAATGTCACCTTTTTTTAATTGGGCTTTCTTCAGCTTAATAATTTCAGCTTTGTTTTTTATGAGTTCTTTGATATTCATTTCCGTATGATTTTCTTATTTTCAATCGCCTTCTTTTTAGCCTTTAATGACTTACTTAGCTTTTCCTTATCAACTTTAATAACCTTTCTCTTATCGCTCATTTTGTGTAGTTTGTTTAGCAGTTGCGCTTGCTACATTCATTGCTGGTTCGTTAATTTCCTCTAAGCCTATTTCTGCTCTCGCCTCATTTGGTGTTATAATTCCAGCTTTTACATCTTCTCTGGCTTCTTTTCTTCGCTCTGTTGGTGTTGGATTTAAAGCATCAATTTTGGAAATCTTAACTCCTAAACAATAATCACCAAATTGACTTAAAAATTTACGCTCATAAGCTGCGGCAATCTTGTAAAAAGTAGGAATGTATAACTCAGAATACGCTTCTTTCTTTGCTTCTTTTACGTTGTTGTATGTAGCTGTTGCATTATCGTTTACTAGAACGGAAGGCAATCCCCAAACCGCAGAAAGTTCACGAATCAATTGAGTTTTATTTTCAATTGTTTGCATATCGGTTGACGATGCGTTAAGCTGCTGAACGGTTACAGGTGTTTTAATAACGTGAACACTATTCATTTTATCCGCTCCGCCTATTACCCTGTTCAAAGCCTTTTGCAAGAATGTTTGGTCTTTTGGTTGCATTGATTGACCTGCGTCACCTGATGCGCTAACCAAAGCAGAAACACCTCTGTTTTGAAAGTATTCGCTTAAAGCAATCTCAATATTGTTTGAGGCGTTTAATATATTTTGAGCCGCTTGTAGTGGAGATAATCCGTTTTTGTCTTGCAGTCCTGTGATAGTTGGGTTATTCATTGCAACGTGCATTACAAATTCAGGGTCTATTTTTTTAACAAATAAAGCATTATTGAAATCATAACTCTGGACATTGCTTAAAATACTACTATCGTAATTATTAATCTCTACATTTTGAGGAGGCAAAATTACTTGTCTGCCACCCATAAAGCCAACAGAATCAACATCATTGTAAATATAGCCTTCACCAGTTAATTCGTAAAATGTCACCAATTGCTCCCAAAACTCATTAAAACTTTGGAAGTCATTAGGCTTATAAACAAAATCGTAAACGTCTCCGCTTGTTATTTCTTCGCCTGTGTTCTTATCGTAAATGTAAATAGGTAGATTTGAGATGGCTACAGATATTCTTTTGACAATCGTATAAACAACAGCACTACCTAAATACCCCCTTTGAATTGCCTCTTGGTCTGATATAGTCGAGCCGTTTAGTCCTTCGCCAATCTTAAAAAAATTGTTCGGAAATGCCTGTAAATTATCCCTTAAACGTCTACCAAAATCATTATACGACATATTTTCTTCCTTTGTATGCAAAATTAACCAAAATTTATCTTATAGCCCCCAAAGATGCAACTGCGTGTATGCGTACCCAATCCCATCAATTGAATGATTATCCCTGTCTACTGGTAGTTCTGCTCTCTTATTGCTCCAAACATAGCTATTTAACTCCTTTTCAATGTCAGGCGAATCATCAACAATGATAAGATATTCTTGCAGCCACCTCAAACGCTCCGCTACAATTCCAGCCCTTTTATATGCTTTTACTGCGTTATAATTTGCCTGTCTTAACTGGTCAATGTTTAAGGGTTCTGAACTATCGCAGACAATCAAATCATCAGTTTTGCAGTTGGATTTTATAACGTTTAAAATATTAGGCATTGATAAATTAGAAGCATAGGCGATTTGCTTAACGTAAAGGATTTTAGCTTTTTTATCTACCGCTATTTTCGTGAGCGTAAAAGGGTCAGTCCAGCCCCAATCTAAGCCAAACACATACGGAAGCGAATCGTTAAATTTACCTCTTTTCCACCGTTTTAAAATAGCCCCTTCCAATGGTGCATACTCACCTTTTCCGTAAACCTTCCACCTGTACTCGTCTGCTGTTCCTTGCTCAATGTTTTCAGGTGTTGGCTGGTAGCTTAGAATCTTATTAATAATACTTTGGTCTAGGAATGGGTTTGTATCATAGGTACTTTTTAAAGTTCTAACATTATCCCTCCGCTCATATTCCTTTTCCTTCAGCCAAAACTCACCAGATGGGTTAAAATCTACCCAAGTATGGGTTTTTGTCCTTACATAAATAGCCTCAAATATGCCGAAACTGATGCCATTAACCTCGTTAAAAAAAGCATAATCCCTTTTGCCATTCTTTGCATCCTGCTCATCGTCATAAGAATTAAATTCAATTACTGAACCGTTATAGAAATGAATAATGCGCTCCGATTTATTGTAGAACTTAATAATATTCTTGCACCAATCCGAAGTTGATATTATCATTAGAACGTCTCTAATCGCTCCTTTTTTTAGGTTTGGTATATCTTGCCCAACTACTGTAGTTATCGTGTTAGGATTGTTCCAAGCGTTAACTATCAGCACCTGCATAATTGAGTAAGTCTTTCCGCTTGAAGTACCGCCTCGATTTACAGTTAGGTCTATTCCTTCTGGTATTTCAATATTCTTTTTGAATAATAAACTTACTCGAAATGGTTTTTTAGATAACTTCTGGCTCATTACCTTCTGCTATAAACGAGATGTCACCACTTTCAAATTCGTGTGATATTTCTTGTCGTTCTACATAGCCTCTTTTCTTTCCTTTGGTCTTTAGAAAAAATATTGTAGCAGCCGCAGAGCCATCTTTAATCTGCATATGCAAATGGCTTTCTGCAAAATCAATAGCCACGTTTTCAATATCCCTAACTTCAGCAGCAAATTGCTCATCGTCTTTTAACCATTGGTAAAAAGTAGTCCGACCTACTCCAACCTTCTTACAAGCTGTTGTGACTACCCCTAGTGCAGATTCTAAAGCTTCAAGTATTGCCTTTTTATGGTGTTCGGTTCTGTTTTGTTCTGTCATATTATTTCATTTCAAATGATGCCGTTATTCTGTTTTTAGATATTTGCATATTACCAACTGTAGTTCCTTTTGACTGTGATGTTGTTCTTCCAAATCTTGTTGTTATCCATTTATTAGATTTCTTTAAAGCATAAATTAAACTTGGAGATGATGTAACAATGTTATATCTATACTTATCTTTTTTATATATTTTTCCTATTTCTTCTAAAAATTTAATACCAAAACCTGCTCCTTGATAATCAGGTAATATAACTAATCTATGTACTTTTTTTATATTTTTAACTTTTGGATGAGGAAAATGTAAAACACTTAAAAAACCTGCTATCTCATCATTTACAGTTGCTAAATAAACGTGTGCTGCATTATTATGACTATGACTTAAATAATGGTGTTTAGCAAACATTCTCCAAATTGATTTGTCTTTTGCTTTGTAGATGTTGAATTTAATTTTTGGTCTATTTTTTTTTTTGCTCTTCAAAAGATTGAAAAGTCATAGTATCAGTATTAAAAACCCAATCAGGCATTAACCAATCTTCTACATCATAATGGCAACCAACTGCTATAAATTGTTTATCTGTTTTTCTTATTGCTTTTTGTATTGCATAACTTCCTATTTTAGCTACATTTCTATCTACAACACTTGTAAACTCATCAAACACAAACATCTTATTTTCTTCTAATATTGCTCTTGCTAAATCTACTCTCATTTTTTGTCCATTAGATAAAACTGAATAAGGTTTTAACCAACTTGGAGGACTTGAAAAACCAACTGAATTAAATGCTTTTGTTATCTCATCAACAGAACATTCTTTAGGCATATCATCCAAAATAGTTTCTTTTGTGTATTCATAAGATGTTATATATGAATTTGGAAATAATTGTTTAGCAATAGTAGTTTTACCTGTACCTGATTTACCAACTATTAAACCTATTTTCCAATCAGTATTTAAATTAATTTCTCCTTTAAATTGTTCAGTTATTTTTTCACTTTGTAAATCAAACTTACCAATAATAGAAGCAACTCTAAAACTTTTTGGTGCTGTTGTTTCTTTTATAATGTCAAAAGTCGGCATATATATCCTTTATTTATTAATTCGTTATATAATTTTTCTTGTTCTATTTCATTTTCTAATTCTACTTCTAATCTAAATGAACCATTAATACTATCAGATAAATCTTTTTGTTCTTTTATATCTTGTTCTAATACATCTTCTTTTTCAAATGGTATAAATTCTAAACCCCAATCTTCCAACTGTTGAGTGTTCCATTCATTACCTAATATATCCCAATCCCACTCTCCAAATCCTACATTGTCTTTTACAATAAATTCCCTTTGCTGTTCTTCGGTTAGGTTTTCGGCTTTGATAATTGGAACTTCTTTTAATCCTGCTTCTTTGCAGGCTTTTAGCCTCATATTACCGCCCAATACTACCATATCGTTATTTACTACAATAGGTCTTAAAAAAAGCATTTCTGGGAATGTTTTAATCGACTTAACTAGCTTCTTAAATTTATCGTCTTTAATTAATCTTGGGTTGTCTTCGTTTGGTTTTATCTTAGAAATTTTTACTATTTCCATTTTTTAGCTTTTAAAATATTAAGTAATAAGCAACTGCTACTATCACAATACCAACAAAAACCGCTACTATTTTAGTAACGGTGTTCATTGCGCTTTCTAGTCCGTCTTCAAAATCATTCATTTCTTGAAATTCTTTCTCAGTCATAAGTCAAATGTATATATTTTTAAACAGGTTTTTTAATAAGTTCGTCTAATTCACTTTCAAAAATTATTTCATTAAAAGTTTCAAATAAATGTTCGAACTGCGCTTGCCTTTCAAAAATTTCGTAACCTAATTTATCACTTGCGTGCAATGATGCTAATGTTTCTGAAGATATACTTTTCAAATCAAAACCATATGCAATTGCTATTCCTAACGACTCCTGTAAGCTAGGGTCGTTTTCAGATAAATATTCCATTGCTTTATAGTAATAGATTATTTCAACTTCTAAATATCCCTGATTATCAGCATTAATTATAAACTCATCAAATGAACTTACATTATCATCAACGCATTCTTCAAGCCCTTCAGCTATAAAATTTTGCTCTACAATCCATTGCTTTATTAACTCTGTTCTCATTGCTTTAGTTATTTTTTTCATCTTTTTTTAGTGTTAAGTTATTATTTACGCATTACTTTTTGCTCCACCTTTACCGAAGCTGTGTCTATATTTTTAGTCTTGTTTTTGGAACGTTTGTTTAGCTCGCTCTGGTAGTTTAGGTTAACGATGTTGCAAGCTGTTTTAAACGTCTTGCACTCTTCTGTTTCTCCGCTTTCTTTCCAAGTTATTTTGTGGTAATTCATTTGCTGTATTTTAATATTCTTTTTTAATTAATTCATAAAGCCTTAAACAGCTTAAAACGATAGGCTTTGCGTATTCAATTGAATGGTCTATGTATTCATACTTCCAATCGCTTGAGCCTTGAAATTTTAACAGTTCTTTAATGTGCTGCTCCATTTTCGTTGAATGCATAATCATATCATTATCAACTTCAATGTCAAAAATCTGGATTCCTTTTTTCCTCCAGTTCTGAGGAACGAAACCTTTGCCATCCCAGTTCATTGGCTCTGAGTTTTCAAGGTACTGCGCTTTTATTTTTAGATTCACTTTCATCTAATCAGTTTTTTCATTAAATAATTCAAAGGGTGTGTCTACTTTGGTGAAGTACTCTAAATTATTCCAAATGCCGTATTTTATTTCTAAAATAAATTCTTCTTCTTCTAAGGCTTTTATAATGTCAGACACCAAAGATGGATATCTATTTTTTTGCTCGTCTAAAATTTGCTTGTACCCTGGTTTTAATTTTTCAATCAACTTCATATCTTGCTTTGTTTTTGTCTTTTAGGTTAAAGGAGCATTACGCTCCTATTTGTTCTACATTGCTAATCCATTGTGTTGTTTCTTCGTGGACTGATTCTTCATCATATTCTACTTTTTGTACTAAATCCCAACTTTCTTTTTGGCTTTCTGTACCTTTAATATATCTATTGTATTCTGCTTTAGTCATTTCAACTTCTTTTATATAACTCTGTGTTATTGTTTCTGTCATTGTTACTTGTACTTTCATATCGTTTGTTTTTCTTTAGACAAATATATAACTTTTGTTATACAAATTACTCTTTTTATAATATTAATTAAAAATAAATTATCTAAAGTCGATAAAAATATAATTTGATTAGGTTGTTTTGGCTGCTGCTGGTTTAATAATTTGATTAGCTTTGCAGTCTTGTTAGGGCGTTATGCTTTACGCTCATATCCTGTTTTAGTTAGAAAGAGCCTCGTTTATTCGAGGCTTTTTTGTTGCTGCTAACTTTGAATAAAACACATTGAAACAGTGGTTTATTCGGGCGTTATGCTTAATTAAAATCAAAATCTGGATTTTTCTTAAACTTAATAGCTTTTATATATCTTTTGTTTTGTATAATAGATTTTAATATTCTGTGCCACCCGTCCAAAATTAAGCCATCTTCTCCAATTATAATTCTATATTTTAAATCGGCATCTAAAGTTTGTTTAAAATGGTTTGCAATATCATACATACTTAGACTTCCCCATACATTTTCATTTAAACAAATAGAATGTATATCTAATTTAAATTCAATAGTATTATTTTTATCTTTTGAATGTTTTATAAGATTGTGAATATACCAACCTTTTTTTCCGATTGTAAAAATATGATTTTTCATTATATTATTGTAATTTTATATAATAAGCATAACACTACCTAAAGCACATTAAAACGATGCTTTAGCTTTAACGTTAGTACAGTCCAATATACTTATTAGCTGCTTTTCTTAGGGCTATTCTATCGTCTTTATCTAGCCGTTCATTAGTTAAGGTCTTGTTAAACTCTTTCGCTCGTTTTATAGCCTCTTTAACTTCTTCTTTGCTTGGTTTCAATACTGGATACTCTGCGATGATTCCAAAATTTATGTATTCAAACAAATCAACTCCGAATGTTTCTTGTAAATTTTTTGAGTAGTTAATTAAATTTCCAGATAAATAACTGTTGCAATGTTCGCACTGCAGATAGATATTCATAAGGTTAAACCGAACCGAAGGATTAGCCCCAACAGAATGGTAGTGACCAGCATTCTTTTTTTTTGGTTTTGGATTGCCGCAAGAGATGCAAGGTTGAGAAAAGTCTATTTCTCTGGCTATTTTATTAATGACTAGCTGGAGTAGCTTTTTGTAAGCAGACAAAGAAATGATTTGCTCTTTTAACTCCGCTTTTTTCTTTCTCCAGTCTTTTTTTTCCTTCGCTGCTTTTAAGTATTTAGAATGGTTTAAAGCGCATTGAACTGAGCAAGTACTTTGCAAAGGTCTTAACTTCTCAAACTGCTTGCCGCAACCTTTAAATTTGCATTTTCTCCAACCTTTCATTTTAATAAGTCAATCACAGGAAGTAATATTCCTTTACTAGTATTGTTATCTCCTCCTTTTATATCTCGTTTTGAGCCAATGTATTTCCTGCACAAAGTTTTCAGGTTTTTTGATGGCAAAATTATAAGTGTTTTTTGAATTACAATGCAATAAAATTCTGCCTCCGATATTGAAATTCCGCTTAGTTTACCTCTGGAAAAATACTCAATAAAAACATTTCCAGTTTTATGCGCTTGCAGGTCATTTTTAACTTCAACCTTTTTATTACCAAGAATTTCAGAAAGGTATTTTTCAGCAACTTGACCTACCTTTAAATCGTATTTAAAATCCGAATTAAAATCCATTTTTTTTTATTACCATTTTAAAAATTCGTTGTAAGCTAGTAATCTGAAAATTCTGTTTTTACTTGCTCGCTCGCTTTCTTCGTTGTCCAACCTAAAAACTGGTTTAATTTTATCGCCTGTAGTCGCTGCACGTTTTCTAATGACTAACTTTCGGGCTTCGCTAACTTCTTTTGCATAGGCTAACAAAGTGCGCTCTTTTAATTTGGTTACCTCTATCTCAGTTAGGTTAATCGTTCCCTCTTTTTGCAATTGAATAAACTTTTGAGAACCGTAATCATTAACCATTTTTGTGGGTTCTTTTTTCTTCTTCGCTTTGTCCGCTTCTATTATTCCGACAAAACTCTTTTTGTAATCCTTTCGGGCTTTGATAGCCTTTTCTTCTTGCTCAGCATCCCATTTTAGATTCGCTTCGTAAAGTCGCTGCTTAGTTATAGCCTCGTTTTGTTCTTGAAGGTATCCAAGTATAAAATCGTTAATGGTTGCGTAATTTATGCCCATATAATCACCATACTGTTTTGCCATTCCTCGCTGAACTGCCAAACTAAGTTCTTCCGATGTTAGGCTTCCGTATAATCCAGTCCTGACGTTTATTTTCATTTGGTGTAAATATGCGCCAACTTGATTTTTATAATCGTCCTCGTTTTTTTTGTGTCCTGCCAGATTTAAAGCAAAATCAAAAACTTTTATGAAGGTTGCTACAAAAACTTCGATGTTTGCTGTTTGTATTGTCCTCAGTGTTTCCGTTGCTCGGCTTAAAATAATTTCCTTTTCGCTTGCTGTTAGCTTTGGACTAATGTTTTTGAAGTCGTACCGATGTGCTATTGTTAATTTGTCGCTCATTTTAGTTTTTTATTGCCTCGTTAAATAATACTCTATTCATTTCCTGCCTTGATTCGGTTGTGGTTTTTGGTGTTCCGAATTTGCTCTCGTTCTTCTTCCAAGTGCTTAACCGCCTAGCTGTGTTAAATGGTTGGTTTTTGCTTAGTTCAAATCTCATCTTTTTACCGTTATCTCCTTTCTCAGTCCAATAGTAAAAAAATTCTTTTAATAAATTAACATCGTATTTGTCTTGAAAATTGAGCAAGGTTTTTTTAAAAACCGCCTCTTTATCTTTTATTACATTTACTGTATCTTTTACTGTTACTTTATCTGTTACTGTTACTGTATCAGGTTTTCTAGGTTTTAAATTAACCTGCTGGGTTATTTGGGTTTTTGGTCTACCTCCTAGCTTTCCGTTCATCCTGCTTTTTTCCGCTCTTTCCTCCCACTTTACTAAGTCACGTTTTAAGTTCTGCTTTACGGATTCAAATGTAATATCTACTATAGGGTTGTCTGATTCTGGGTTAAGGTCGTTTATGTATCTCAGATAGTGTTTAAAAAACTCTCCTGCTGTTTCATTGTCCATTTTCTCAACGGTATGAATTAAATCGCAGTATAAAAGAACTGATTTCTTATTTTCAGCCATAGCCTATAAATTAAAAAACCCCTCTAAAAAAGCAAGACCACCACAGCTTACTTCATTAGAAGGGTTAAATAAAAAAAAATCGTTTTGTTGTGGTGGTAACATTCGTCAAATATATTAATTAAAACGGCAAATCGTCCGTTTGCTCAATATCTTTTTTAACTTCCTCAGAAGAATTAGCCTCCTTCTTTTGGTGTTCCTTTCCGTTGCCTATATAAATACTTGTTTCCTCCTTCTTTGTAGATTGCTGAATAGACATTGTATTTCCGTAGTTGTCAGCCTCATCATTAAGCCAGATAGCTACATCAATGTATTTTCCTTTTTTTCCTACAAAGATTTTTTCTTTGTCAATTTTTGCTAAGTCAATTTTAGCGTGATAAAGTTTGCTCATTTTTAAACAGTTTTTAATTTAATTAATTTTTCGTTTCTTCCGTAATTTCCTAGCCTCATTCGCCCAGAGTATTCTAGCTTTTCATCTTTAACAAGATTGCTAATGCTTCGCCTAGTGCTAGTTATTGGTGTATTGTTTCCAAATAGTGCTAAGTGTACTCTACTTGCACCGTATTCGACGGCTGGCTGGTCTTTAAAGAACTCCAGTATTTTATCTGTTTGAGTTTCGGTTTTCTTTTTGAAAGCCTGTAATTGTTCACCGCTTTCGTTTGTTGTGTTGTAGTACTCCATTGCTTTAATATTATGTTTTAGTTTGTAAATATACTGAAATTTCTTCGTCTGGTGAAATTTCTGAGTTTCATATTAATAAAAGTTTTTTTAGTTTATCACTAACTAACGGTCTGTAACAATATCTAACTAATATTTTGCCATCAATGTGTTGAGTCCATTCAAAATATTGAACTTCATCGTCTGTAATTATATTGATTAACGGCTTTTTTGGCTCTATTAAATCACAATCACTAATAATATTAACAGAAACGCTCCACGGAACTATGCCAACGTCTACACTATACATTTGAGTTTTGTCACCTATTGAATAGCATTCTAAATCACATACAATATCTAAATACTCAGTTATTTTTGGTATATCTCTTATTTCTTTAACGTCAATCATTTGTAGCTTCATTTCCATTTTAGTTTGTTTTTATTTCAATTAATTCAAATTTCTGCGCTGTTCTTGTTTCCTTTTTTAAAGCCGTTTCGATTAGCTTTAAACGATTGCTTCTTTTTGCAATTTCTTTATGATTAAACTTCAAAATTAGAAGGAATGATAATTTCCACCATTTTGCAGACTTTCTCCGCATCCTTATTGATTTTCAACAGATTAGATTGTACTACTCTAAGCGAACCTCGCCAGAATATGATTTCGTTTTCAAACCTTTCGTTCCAATGTTCGCCAATTCTTTCTACTTCGCTTTCTGGATTTCTGCTAGAAAATTCATAAGCAATTAAGCTGTCTAAATATTTCTTAATTTGTGTTTCAGTCATTTCGCTTTATTTTAAAAGTTTAAATAATTCTTTTTGAGCCAATTCTACACGCTCAGTTAAAAAGTCCTTATCCTCTTGTGGAATCTTAAATTTGACGGAATTAATATCGGAATAAGCGCAGTCATTTTTAAGGTATGGCGTTTCCTCTAAGGTCAACCATTTGACTTTTTCCTTCGCCTGGTTTAATGCTTCCGAATCATTAGCATCGTACTCAAGGTTTGATTCGCTAAGAATCTCCAAAACGTCATCTTCTTTAGGACAGTAAACAACCGCCATTGCAAAGTCTTTGTTTGCTAAAATGCAGTTCGATACTAGTTGCCAGTAGTACTCAGGCTTGGCTAATTTAAAAGCCTCTATGTTTCCGTTTCTTACTTCTTCATAAATATCTACCTGCTCGCAAAAAGATTTTCTTGTAAATGGGCATTTTATATCTCCAACTAAAGTATCATTTTCGAAGTCGCTTGCGCCAGTCCACATTAGACTAGGATGTTTTCTTCGCTTGTCGGAGGCTATTCGTGCAGTTGGTTCTAAGTCATCGCTTTTAATCTTTGAGTAGGCATAAGCCTCTACTACATTGCCCCAGCTTGTAGCCTTGCTGCTTTGGTCTGAGCCTAAACTTTGCCCCAGTCTGACCTCATAAGATTTTTCTTTTATGTAGGTCAATCCGATTGCGCTAAAATCTTGGTCTTTGCTTCTTCCGCTTTTGACCAGTTTGTAAATTTGACTGCTAGAAAATGTTGCTGTTCTGTTTTTCACTTTGCTTTGTTTTAGTTATGTAAAATGGGGGAATTTCACCCCCTTGTTTTTAATATTTTGTCAAGTCGTTATATGTTTCTTGTATTGATTCTTCGCTCATACAATCAACTGCGTTTCCGTAAATCTCTCTAACTTTTTCTTTTACGGTTGTCTTTACTAATTCTCTTAATCTTCTATCCTCTTGTATCTGTTTAATTAATTCTACTTGGTCGTTTCTATCGTTATCTACCGAAAACTGACTGTTTAAAAATGTTAAGTTTTTCATCTCGCTTTATTTTAGTTATGTCTTATTGACTTGACAAATATAGTACAATTATTATATAAATTACCCTTTTAATAATAAATCTTTTTATTTTCTTTTTAGGTTGTTAATGGTTCGCTTGTATTCAGCCGAAACTTCATTGATGATGATTTCTTCTATTGCTGTTATTTCTGTTTCAGTTAACGATTCACGTTTGTCGTTAAAAAGGCTTTCAAGCTGCTCTTTAATTTCAGCATCATTAGTAACTTTAACAGGTCGAAAATCTTCTTTGTTATAAATATCTTGTGCAATTCCAAGTTCACTTGCACATTTTTTCAGACAATTACTTGCGGCTGATTTAAAGTCATTGCCAATGCTTAAAGGAATTTTAGTTCCATCGGCTGCAGGTTGCCTTTTGTACATAATGTCTTTGTTACCAAACTGAACCTTGTTAATAGTTCTTATTTTGCCATCCTTCTCAATGTTGCAGGTAAGCCTACCTTTTACGACCACCTCGCCAAATAGTACTTTTTCGTCCAGAATGTCGAACGACCAATCCCAACCAAACATTAAATTTAGGCATTTACGAACATAACCGCCCGTTACATACTCCCAAGTACCTCCACCTTTTGCTGGTCGTTTTTTGATGTATTGCGTGGGCGTTTTGTTCAATATCGTATTAAGCTGAAAATCGTTAAAAATCAACTGACCAGATGTATTTACGTCCTCTTTTGTAATCAATGCTAAATCTTGCTTCTTCATCTTGTTTTAAATTAAATTAGTGACTGTTTGAAATTTTTGCATACCCAAATTAAAAGTTCAATATCATTTTTGTCATATCGCCTTCCGTTCCAAGTCTGCCTTAATTCGTTTGCTTTTTCTTCGCTCAACTCAGGATGCTTTTCCTTTATCTTATTTATATAAGGATAACGTGGCGGCATTCCCACTTTGGCAATCATTAATTGGAGCTGTTTCTCCTGCTTTTCAAATTCTTTATTCATCTTTTAGTTATTTATTTAAAAACAAATATAACAAATTTGACAAATACTTGACAAATTAAATAATTTATTTTTATTGTATATTGCCGAAAATCAAGCGGTTATTCATCATCCTGAATATGGACAGATTAGCCGCTTAACGCATAACTTTTAAATCTCAATTTCTCCAGACTGGTAGAAATCAACCCATTGATTAACGTGATTTATATTTTCAGATACCTTAAACGGCTTAACGCTTCCGTTTGCCCTATAAGCGTAAATGTAAGTTCCGTTAAGAGTAATGTCAATTTCGCTTTTTATTTTTGCTTTTCTTAAAATGTTCTGAATCTCAATAACGTTTTTTACAATTTGAATCTCCATCTTGCTTTGTTTTAGTTACGTCTTATTGACTGGACAAATATAGACTAATTATTATATAAACAAAGAAAAAGATAACATTTATTTGATTAATTTATTTGATTAATCAGCAAAAGCAGTGCTGTGCTTGAGCCAAACGAGATAAAACCGATACGAAATAATTTGTTTCGCTTGATTAATTTGTCAATTTTCTTGTCACGTTGAAGGATTAGTTCCCTATAATAGATAATTTCCTCCGCTTGGATTACTTCTTTTTGCTCAAAATTGGTTATTAGTTTGCTTTGTGTTTGGATGATTAAATGCTGTTGGCTAATTTTAAGCTGTCTATTTTCCAGGAGCGAATCGCAATAAAACGCTTTTATTTGGTATTTTCTAATCTGCTTTAATTCGCTTAGATTGAATTGAGCGTTTGATAACATTGGCAAGGCTATCAGTATTATTAAAAGTGTCCACCGCTGTATATTTTCGCTCCATTTCATTCTGCAAATTTACATATATAGTTTCGGTTTCTTTTGGTTTAGTAATAAGACTATCTAAGACTTCTTTTAAGCTATCATTTGAGGCGTTTAAAGTTGCTTTAATGCTATCTAATCTTTGTATTGTTTTATCCTCGTTTAAAGGCGTTAATTCGCTTGATGGAAAAAAAGCCCAAATTAAACAAGCTAATGCAAAACCGTAAACAAAATATGAATAGGTTTTATTGGTAAATTGAATAAATTGTTTTTCCGCCAATTTTCTGAGCCTTTAAAATTTGATTCCTGTTATTGCCTTTTCTTTTTCTGGAAACGTGAACCCAATTAGGATTTTTTGAATCGCCAAACTCCCAAATTAATTGGTCAAAATCAATTTTTGCCCTGATAAAATCAAACAATTCGCCATTTGTTATTCCTCCAAAAATGTCACAGTCCAAGTCAAGTGCCTCACCTTTGCAATGTTGCGAGTTAGAACTTCCCCCGATTTTACTATTCAATTCCTTAGACCTCAGCCCACTACTTATGTAAATAGCCTTATTAAAGTAATCTCTGCAGGGTTGAAATACGTTTTCTGCTAGGGAAATTAGGTTTTCTAATTGTTCTGGATTGGGTTGGTTGTCGATGCCGTATCGGTCAGCTGTGTTGCTTTTTGTTGCCTCTTTTAAGGTTAAATTTCTGCTCAAATTCATATTATCGCCTTTGGTTTTATCATATAATCGTAAACCAAAGTACGAAATTCTTTGTTTTCCTCAGCATCTTTTTTAATGTACTCTAAATCTACCTGAATCTGGTTGACTGATTTATGTAAGCTTTGTTTTGACTTTTCAACGTCACTTAACATATCTCTGTTCTTTCTGTCATTGCTCTGAAGGACACGAATATCACCGTATAATTTTACTAAAGTTCCTATTACTGGTATCATTATGCCGCCAAACGCGATGCTGGCTGTTAAAAGTTGACTCATTTTTCTGAAATTATAAACGTTTCTGGTTTAATTATTCCTGTTTTTCGACCAAGCCAATCAACCGTTATAGAAAAAATACCTGTTAAGGTATAGCCGCTTACCTCTAGTGTTAAATCTCCTTCGCCAGCTTTATTCAAAGCCCATTGTGTTATCTCTTCATTATTAACACCACTATGAATTAGAGTTACAAAAATCGCGCTAAAAGTAAAGCCGATTATCATATTATTCCACCTTTTGGAAAACCATCTATAGAAACTGCGTTGAAATCCGTTTGGCTTTTTGCCGTAATAGTATTCGTGGTTTTGATAATGTATAAATTCTGAGGCAATTACCCCAACGAAAATAACAACAGCGTAAATAAGTAGTTCTTTCATATTT
>Ga0196887_1000220_pt1 | contig 28542 bp, 51 predicted proteins | sample VirMetDEL_Mar_31_FD_169094 | JGI IMG/M metagenome (GOLD analysis project Ga0196887, IMG submission 169094) | Aqueous microbial communities from the Delaware River and Bay under freshwater to marine salinity gradient to study organic matter... | ecosystem: Environmental > Aquatic > Marine >... | reverse complement strand
AGGCCAGCGCTGCTGCCATTGCCGCTGTTAGCGCGGCTGTGGTGACTGGAGTTAATAGGTATAAGGCTTACGGCACCGCTTTAGCTGAGGTTAACACTTTACTAGATTCATCGTGGGACAAGGGGTCTCTTGATAATTTATCCGATGGTGTTCGCGCTCTCACTAAGCAAATGGGCGGTGATGTTGTACAAAACACTAAGGCGCTTTATCAGGTAATCTCGGCTGGGGCTGATAACTCGACTGACGCTATTGAAACCTTGACTCAGGCTAACAAGCTTGCCATTGCTGGCGTCACTGACTTGGAGACGGCGGTTAACGCTATTGCTGGGCCTCTCAATGTCTACTCAGATTCAAACTTAACGGCAGCGCAAGCCTCGGACGCTCTATTAACGGCGGTTAAGGATGGTATAACGAAAATACCGGAGTTGGCGGCGTCGGTTGGTCGTGTAGCGTCGATTGCAAAGAATGCGGGACTGTCCTTTGATGAGTTAACGGCATCGGTGGCCACGGTTACGGCAGCGGGAATATCAACAAGCGAGACAGTATCAGGATTGAAAGCGGCTATTAGCGCAATGGTCGCGCCCACTCAAGAGGCTGAAAAGGTCATTGAAGAGATGGGTATAAAAATGAGCCAAGCAGATATCACGGGCGGTAACTGGGCCAAGGTTCTCAGGGATATTGGCGAAGCAACGGGCGGTGATATAGAAAAGCTAAAAAGGCTTCTAGGATCAATGGAGGCTGTAAATGTTGTAATCGCACTAACTCAAAATGAGGGGGCGAAGTTAAACTCGGTTCTTGAGGATATGGCGGTCAAGACCGGTGCAACAGATGTTGGCTTTGATAAGATGACAACAGGCTCCGCTCGGCTTGGCTTTGAATGGGACAAATTAAAGTCATCGGCGGACGCTACCTTAATTTCTCTGGGAGAAAAGGCAGCACCGATACTAATCGGAATCATTGATAACTTTGATAAAATCACCTATGGACTGGTCATAGCAACAAAGACTGTCGCGTCATTTGCCGCTGGGGCTTTGGGTATGCGGGTTATACCGGCAATAGTGGCTGGCCTATCTGTCAAAATGGCGGCACTTAATGCATCACTGGTAACAACTAGAGTCGTGACAACTCAGGCAACCGCTGCCACTGGCTTGATGGGCGTTGGCATGACGAGGGCTGCAACTCAAACTGTAGCAATGACGGCGGCGCAAAAATCACTAGCGCTAGCAACAACCGGCCTGAGTCGAGCATTTGCGCTTATTGGTGGGCCTATTGGCTTGGCTGTAATCGCTTTCACGGCAATAGCTCTTGGAGCGTCCGATGCGCAAGCCCAATCAGATAGGCTATCACAGTCGCTTTCAACCCTTGGTGTATCTGGATTAGATCCCGCAACGGCAAAGACCGAAGCGCTTGCCAATGAGATGCGCGAGCTAAACTTAATCACAGCGCAGAATAATTTGCTAGGGCTTAATACAAGCCTCAGAGAAAATCAAGTGGAGATTGATAAGGCGCGGGAGAAGATAGATATCTTTCGCCAGTCGCTACAACTTGACGGCCTCGCTAATGATGCGGTTGCTGGCCTAAATCGTGAAATCGGCATACTTGAAGGAAATATTACTAAGGCTGAGCAAGTGCAGCGCCTACTAAACGTTCAAATAGGCCAAGGCAAGGGCGAAGTCCAGGATATGAAACTTGCCGTGGCTGGATTGTCTCAGGTTACCGTTACCGCATCGGCTACAAGTGAGGTGTTTGGGCAAAAGACTGTTGCCTTAACTGGCATCATTTCCGATTACAAAAGTGCAGCTGATAATGTACTAGCTAGTGAGCGAGATAGACTTAAATCCATTGATGAGCTAACCAAAGCTATTGCTGACGGTGCAGACGAAAACGGCATCCTTGAGAAAGAGCTAAAGCGTTTGGACGGAACCACTGAGGCGCTAAATAAGTCAGAGGCAAAGAGACTTAAGGCAACTAGAGAGCTCGCCAAAGCAACCGGCACCGACCTGCTAAAGTCTCAAGCTGAATTAAACTTAGCCTTAGACCAGGGCGCACAAAAAACCGCAAACTATGAGAAGGCATTAGTTCAAGCGAAGCTCGCTATATTGGCTCGCGGTGGAATTGTCGAAGGGACAAAGGAGTGGGATAAAGCCCTCGAAGATTTAGGTTTCAGAGTTGATGACACCACCAAAAAAGCTACCACTATGGGCGCTCTATGGGAGAAAACAACTGACTCAATGTTTGACACTGGTCAAACGTTCTTTAGAAGTGCGTTAGATGGCTGGGACGGTTTCAGCAGTGGCGCGGATACCGCTTTCGATTCGATTAAGAATGCCTTTAAAGATTTGGTTGCCTCGTTACTTGCTCAGTGGGTTACTTCTGGGCTGGTTGGCTTATTCAGTGGTGACGGCTTCAGCGGGTTTAGTCTTAATAATGCGTTCGGTGACGGCTCGGCTGGTAGCGCTTTTGGTGGATTATTTAGCGGTGATGCTGGATCAATCTTTGGTGAAAATGCAGGTCAAAGCTTCAATACTGCGGTTGGCGTTGGTAGTTCGGCTCTTGGTGTTGTTGGTGGTGCAAATCAAATCGATCAAGGCCTAGAGCAAGGCGGCACTGGCGGAGCCATCAATGTTATCTCTGGCGTATCATCAATAGTAAAGAGCGCAAGCACGATATATGCAGCAGCTACGGCGGCGAGCGCAGCAGCGGCCACAACAGCAGCGGCAGCGGCAGCGGCAACCTTAGTGCCAACAGTGGTTGGCACGGCGGCGGCGGCGGCAACAACGGTTGCTGCGGCGGCGGCAGCTAGCGCAGCGGCTACAACAGCGGCGGCAACCGTTGGCACGGCGGCTGGAGCGGCAGCGGCTGGCACGGCGGCTGGATCTTCGGCTGGCACCGCAGCACTAGCGTCCAACCCTTATGGATGGGTAGCGCTAGCCGCCTTAGCGGTTGCTGGCTTGGTTTCTGGGAATTCAAGAACGCCTCAAGAGCTTGGCGAAGATCAGTTAGCGGCAGTCGACCAAGCCACTAAAGAGGGGCGCAATGAACAGGTTCAGCTAGGCGCAACAGCGGGAACAGAATTATCATTCCTAGGCGGCTTCGATGAAAACTCCATTTTCTTTGGCGTAGACTTGGCTAGAGAAGAACTCCAGAAAGTCGGCGACGTATTCCAAGAGATGACAGGCGCGAATCAGGCGCTAGCCCTCAAGGATGGCGTTATACGAATTGAGGATTTCAACAGAAACTTCAGTGAAAATAACGATCTTATTGTGTCTCAGATGCAGGCATCGATAGCTCAGGTTAAATTGAGCGTTACCGACATAGAGAAGTCTACTTTAAGTTCAATTGGTGGCGCACTTGTCGAAGTGGACAGGCTTTTTGATACAATGTCGAATAATGGCGAGTCGTCGGCTGATAATCTTGCGGCGGCTTACTCGCAAGCCTTTGACACCACAATAGAAGCGGGGCATGATTGGGTAGATTCAACTGGCATTGATGCCAATAGAATTGCAGAACTATTCAATAACACTAGCGCGGAAGTAACAGCGGCCTTGTTTGGCGTTAGCAATACTGGAATAGAGGTCTTCAATGGTCTTGTCGCTGGTACAGAACAGTTTGCCACCAACATTCAAGGCTTAAATGGTATACTAAATACTGTTGACTTAGGTGTTGCTCAGGGTAAAATAAATATACCGAACGTAAATGGCGCAAGAAGCAAAGAAGATGCAAGCGTAAACACGCAAAGCGGGAGACAGCAAGGCTCTAATCAAAACAGTAAAGACATAGGGTCATTAGCAAATCAAGTTAGTAGATTAGTTGACTCACAAACATCAACAAACATTAAGCAACAGCCGATGTACGGCACGTAAGAGAATATGACAGCAAACGCAATACTATCAAGCGGAGCCGCTTTTAACGTAGTCTTCAAGACTACACTTGACATTCAAAACACTTTCGGAAGTCAATTTCAGGCGTACACTACTAATATAATGGGGCAGCCATCAATTAATCGATCGGTTGACGATTCACTGGTTTATTTGTCAGATAATCCAGTTATTGGCTTGTCAACGATAACCGGAATTTTAGAGCGTCCTTTTATTGAAGAGACTATGCCAGAAGAGTTCCAGGCGGGGCCAAACTACACATCAACCTCGCTTTCCATACATGTTGATTCTGAATTCAAGATCGATAAGAAGAGCCTGATCAACAAGCCGTTTGAGCTTTACATAGGACTGGCAGCAGATACATTCTCATCTTATACGCTGTGGATTACAGGCAAGACAATTGGCGGCCAAATGACAGGTCCTAATACGCTCAGGCTTGATCTTTCAACAACGTCAACGAAAGCGCAGACGCTTTTTCCAACTACTTTATTTAGTGATGGAACTTGCAGTCCTTACATTTTTGGGCGTGTTGATAAGATCACGCCAGTTTTGAGGCCGGATGGCCGGCATCAATTCCACACTGGCGCGGTTGATATAGCGACTGGCGCAGATGCAGACATAACTCCCAATATCCACATAGATTCAACCGACTCTGATTATTTGGGTGAATTTGAATTTGAATTAAAACTTACTGGATCTGCTACAACTTCAACCGCAACAGATAGCTTACCGTCACAAATAACGGTTACTGGCGGCAAAGTTCGCGCTGCCTCCGGCTATGTTGAGGTCACTATACCCGACAGCTCAACCGATTCCGCCGCCGCACTTTCTCAGGAGTACGCAATAGTTAAAGTAACTCCGAAAGAGGTTGGTAGCGGAACTTCAGACTTTGCATACTTTTACGATGAGTGGCAGCTCCAGCTTGATCAGGCATCAACGGTAGATGATTATAAAATGTTTTTAGGTGTTGAGGTAAATAAGGCGTCACCGATAATTTACAAAATACCAAAAAAACTAGGATCTATACTCACTCAGTCTTCATTCTTTTTCAAGAAGTTCAACGCCGATGATGCTGAAACCATAATAGTCAACATTTTGTCATGTCGGCGCGTATTTGTTCGTAATGAGTACCCGCAAGACATACAGGGCTTTGACTCTGGTGGCGCTAGGTTCCCAACGGTTCGAGTTGGTAACGTTGCCAATATCGACCCAAGCGAGCTAGACGGGATCGCGGTGTACGACGATACAGGCGGCGTGGCCTACCCTGAATTCATGAGCGGGTTTGTTCTTGATGCCGTGGGCACTAGTGCAATTCAAGGATCAACTGCGGCAATCCAAAGCATAGCGGCATCGGCGGGCATTGCTCTGACAATTGATTTTAACGGTGACTCAATTGGTGTTTATCTTGATCAGCAAAAGACAGTAATACAGCAAATACGCGAAATTGCCGCGCCACTTGATTACGTTGAAAAAACTAATCTAACTGACGATGACATGACGCTAGAACGTCGTTACAATAATCAGCCCCTTGATTTTGACGGAAACGCAAACAATACATCGTCTTTCAATATAACTGCTGATCAAATTGTGTACGGCTCAATACAATACGGATCAACCGAGGTTGGTGCTAGCAGAATGAATGTTCTGATTGATTACAATCACCGCACGCCAGCGGACAGCGACACTGTTACGGATTTTAATTCGCTAGGTAAGTCCACTCAGGTATTCACTTTAGCTACACCGCTCAGGGGCGAGACTGGCGGTGCTCAATTAGCCTCCTTGGTTGGTCGCCAAGCTGTAGAGCGGGACGTTTACTCTATGCAGATAATAGGCCAAGGATTAGGGCTTAGAACAAATATGGTGGGCACCATAACGCACCCAGATCTAAAAGTTGGGATTGCTCATATTAAGAACGTCAAAGAAGTGCGAGACAATACTGAAATAATGGTAGACGTTTATGTCTAGTGTGAGACTTTACAAACTAGCAAACTCAAGTGTAAGTAATTTGACTTTCGATGGCACTGTTTACCCTACGATAAACTCAAAACAAACTTATGGCACGAGCAGCACAACGCTAGATATAGAAATAAATTATACTGCCGATATCGCCGTTGATCACATTGCAATATTGGGATTAACTCAAGTTACTGGTTTGACGTTCGATATTGATTTTAAAGATTCTGGCGGGTCAAGTATCGGCACCGCTTCGATAGCTCAGACCGTCGAGACATACCCGCGAACGACGGCACATCAAATACTATCTTTTACTGAGTTGTCACCAAGAAAGATTGAAATTCAAATAACTGGAATAACTAGTGATATTTCTATCGCCGGAATATTCCCATTTTTGGAATTTATGCAACCGTCGAGAGACTATCAGAACGGGGCTACTTTTGAGCTTTCCACGGAGCGTAAAATATCGCAAAGTGAGACATTCAGCTTTGCTAGACACTCAAGCAAACTAAGAACATTTAATCTGCCGTTTGTGCTTCTATCTGATGCTGACATTAGTCAACTACATCAACTAGACGCTCTCGCGGGAGACCAACCCATTCTAGTAAGAACAGACCCTTCTTCCGATTCTATCGATCACTGGATGGTAGCAAATTGGAATATAGGCAATACAACATTCGACGCTTTCAATAGCGTTTCAGCTAATTTAATCGAGTTAAGAGCATGGCTATAGTAAGCACAATATCAGCGCGTCAAAACGCTACAATCGCAGGATCAACAATAACCCTTGGTGCGGTAGATCCTAATTCGCAGTTATTTTCGGCGGCACTTTTAACCTCACTGCAATCTGATGATACAGCGGTTACAACCGCAACCGGAGCAAGAACTAAGGTTCGCGTAGAGGCGCTAGACAACACTACCGACAACAAGTGGGAGAACCTAGAAGTAACCTACACGCTATCAGGCGATACTATGAACATAGATCGCCGAATATCAACCAGCAACGGCGGTGCGGCGGTTACATGGTCTGGCCCCGTAATTGTTTACGGAATCGCGACGCATGAAGAAGTAAAGCCAGGCGCGGCGACAATATATAAAATGGGTGCTGTTGATATAAATGACGGAATCTACAACATCACTATCGGAAACACAGTCTCGACAAACTACGACGCGAGCGATGACGGAACAGTAACGCCAAGCTCTAGTGAATCAACGTTAAGACTTGAGACTGGAGGTTACGTTTACATTGACAAAGAAGCTGAGGCAAATTATGGAATAATTCTATCTGTTCAATATATGAACAGCTCTAGCGTTTGGACTCCATTTCAGACCGTTTACCGATTGCAGTCCACCTCGGACGGCGCAAATACTACGCGAGTAGAATGCAGCTTTAAGCCTGTAAGCTTAACAAATGCAAACTACAATGCATCTGGTGACTGGCAGTTTAAAATAGTGCAGCTTAAGCAGTACGCTGGAAATAGCTCTCAAGTTCAAGATCAGACATGTGAATTCATGGAATATAGGAACGCTTAAAATGACAGATTACATAGACATAGACGAAGACGAAGCCAAGCAGAGACTAGCAGATTTAGAATGGGTTGGAGCGGGAAAGAAGCCGCTCTATAGCCAGATAATGGTCGGCTACATGCTAGCTAAGGCTATTTGGTTCTTCATGTTCTTTACCGACAAGGCGCTTAGCTGCATCGACACCAGCATAGCTGACATGAACGCCGACAACACGCCTACAGACACGCTAGAAGCTGCCGAACCAAAGGCGCTTATACTTGAGTTGCAAGCGTTAGTTTTGCGCCATGAGGCGGCTATACATGTGATGTTATCAGAAGGGGCTCAGGCTAAAGGCTACGGTAAATTTAATTCGATAATATCCAAAATTATTGGTGCTGGAGTGATTAGAAAGTGATTTACGCCGCTATAGAATGGGCGCTAACAGCATTAACGGTAATCTCTATTGCCGTTTGTGTTTTTAGGGCTAAAAACTATCGAGTAGCGGCGGCATTAGCAACGACGCTGGTTACTTCCTATTTTTCATCTCAGTGTAACAACTATTTACCCATCGGTGGGTCGTTGTTTCTGGCATGGTTAATATGCATTGTCTCTTTTCGTGAGGGCGATAAGGGCATGCTTGACATTGAGTCTAACGAGGTTAATTACGCCATCTCATTTGCATTGATGCTTAGAATGCCGTTTGTCATATTTCATGCGTTCGGATGGCTAAGCCTATCACATCTCTGGATTAGCGCTATAATTTTCGTATTGCTTGAGAATTTATTGATATTGGGGGGCTACGCAAATGGAAACGCAAGGAACATTAACAATAATATTACTAATTTTAGGGTTATGTGCGATGAAATTATCTTTTCACGCCGCAGGGTATAATATGAAAATGTGGATAAATACGGTAATCAGGGCGTTAAAGAGGATGGCAAAATAATGGAATACTTAAGTTTGGGGGTATCTCTTTTTATGTCGCTTTTAGCATTGGCTGTAATGTTGGGAAAGCACACTGAGAGCGTAAAAAATCAGCACTCTAAAAATATAGAGCAGGACGCTAGGTCAGACAAGCAAGATAGCAGGTCTGATAAACAGGACGCTAAAATAGCAGCGCTGCATGTTTTAATAACTGCTAGAGAAGATGTTTTAAGGAATCATATAGATAATAGGTTTGCTCATCTTGATAGCAAGGTCGACGCCATTTTAACCAAGGTTAGCTGACAAATATAAATGACTATGACACTAAGAGAAAAACAAAGCACTTTCATGTGGATGCTGGCCGACCTTATACGCCACGCTGACCACTTAGGCTATGAATTGACTATGGGTAGAGGTTACGTATCACCAGAGGCCAACGAGGCCGTTGGTGGACACCCTGAAAGCAACCATCTAAACCGCTTAGCTATTGATCTAAACTTATTCAAAGACGGGCGATTTCTAAGAACTACCGAAGCTCATCGTCCACTTGGTGAATATTGGGAATCAATCGGCGGCGCATGGGGCGGTCGATTTGCAAAAGGTGACGGAAACCATTATTCACTAGAACACAACGGGGTAAAATAATTATGACACTATCACAATGGAAAGCAGTCTTTATCGAGATTGACAATTTCGGCCAGCGCTGGAAAACGTTTCTATTCTTAGCGCTCGCTATCGTTGGTTTTTACATACTGCCCGAGGGCAAGCTATCAGACTTTGTTGCGCTTGTTGGCGTTATGGGTATCGGCATAGTTCGCTATGCTAAAATTGTGGCAGATAAATAATGCCTGCTATCGCGGTAATGGTGCAGCTATTTCAATCCCTATTTTTAACGGGAGACAAGCCAAACCATCGAATTAACCCTATTGCTATTTTATTGGCGCTAGGGTTGGGAGCGTTCGCTCGCGATCAATATTTGGACTGGAAAACTGAAAGCAAGATAGTTAAAAGTAGTGAAATAGTTCAGGAACAGGCAGCACGCAAGATAACCAGAATAAACAAGGTAAATAAAGATGAAGATGAAGCCAAGGAAGCTATTACAGATGACGACCTTAGCGCTTGGTCTGAGCTTGTTAATGGGATGCAGCGCAAACAAGATTAGAGTCAACCTCGATCCGTCAGAGCCTTACAGTAGGCTAAATATCCCGACCAATCCAACTAGAATGGAATTGGCGGCAATCGTTGTTGAGTGCGTTGCTGATAGGGAGTTGCTATATAGTGACTTTGACGACATTAAACGAACAGAAATTAAATTGAATAAAAAATGGTGGGAGTTTTACAAATGATATTTGAGCTATTTTTGTCAGTGTCAATACTCGGCGGACTTTACTACCTTTATGATAAGGATAAGCGGAAGCGCATAAATGAGAATGCTGAAACGCCAACTCAAACATCGAGCGCAATAGCTGATTTACCTATTGGCAACTGGTGTATTGCAGACGAATGCATACCGGCGACAACCGAAGACACAGAGGTTAACGGTGGCCCAGATCTTCTCTACACTATCGCTATGGAAGTATCGGAGCGCGGCACCAAGCCAGCTTTTATCATAGTCACGGCTTCAGAGGATGGGTTAGACAAGCGGCCTACTACCGAGATGGTTCAATTATTGGCGTTGAATATACCGGTATATCAAGGACACCACGAATACAGAGCGAGACCTTCAGAGGGTGGTCGCGCGATTATTGAAAGATCAAAGCAAGGGCCATTTGATTATGTAAGCGGCGCTGCGGCACATGATCTGCAATGGTCGCTACAGAATGGGGCTCATGCTAACAATATAACGTTCTATGGCTTACTTAGAGGCACTAGCAACGCTTTGCACATGGATGGCTTAGAAGAGGCAGCAGAGGTCGTGCCTAGGCTATTAGGCGAAAGTAAAATGCATGAGGTGACTAATTACTACTATCCGCATTTCCGTAAAAACTTACCGGCTGGATATCAAGACACCGAATCATTTATCAATCGTAACCGCGCAAAGCTTAAAGCGTGGGACGTAACATTTAGTCCTGAGATAATGGCTAGGGCTCGGGCATTAAATGCAGAGCAAAGTTTAAGCAATGGATCTCTAAGGGCTGGCTCTGACGCTCAGCCGCAATTACTAAGACTTGGATATTCTGACACCAATATGGGAGTTATGTATTCCAAGGTGCAACACGGTATTGATATTCTCGCTGATCGTATTGCTAGGGGCGCTGTAGAGACTTTAAAGCAAACCCCAGCAATCGCACCGCCAAAGGATAAGCACCTGCTTAAGCCTGCCTCAGTCGACCTCAGCAAGGCAAAAGTATACAAGGGGTCGACAAACCCGCTTAACTTTCCAGAAACGGCAAAGCTTAGCAACGTTCGAGTAGCTAAAAAACGATATTCGCTCACGCATAGCAAAGAGGGTGTATGGCTATCCAAGCTTTTTGAGCAGGGTAAGTACATCGATGGCGCTGACTCAATAATCAGTGTAGACCCTGTAAGCGGTGAGCTATGGATATGTAACTGGGAATATAGCGTTGTCGGGAATAAAAGCAGGGGCAAAGGCTGGAACTATTACCCCTGGATTAAAAAAGGTCACATTGTCGGAATTCTAGCTGCGACCAATACGCGCAACTCGAAGTGGACAGTTAAAGGTCAAAGGCCAGAGCGAAGCAATATTGTTTGGGTTACGGCTGAGTAGCCCTACCAGTTTTGAGAATTCTCCAGCGCAGAATTCTCTTTATGATTTATTAAGTGTTTGATTAGATCAACCTTGGTTATTAAATTTGTAAGAGTGAATGTATGAGCCTCTATTTCTTGCTCTATGTCAGTAAAGTGAACCCATAAATCACAAAGATCATAGAAATATATATCGCAACCCTCCCGAGCTATCCATTCAGTATTGCATTTAACGAAGCCTATTGATAAAAGAAACTCTCTGTCAATTAAACCACTCATAATTTTAATCTCAAGTTTACTATTTCTATATCCGGCTCACCCATTGAACTATCAGTAATCGTTGAAATGCCAATTGGCAATCTTATTGAGTCTCTAAGTTCTCGCAATAGCTCGTTAATCTTATTCTCACAATTCCCTTTAAGGTCTTTGGCTTCAGCGATTGTAATTTCGCTGTGAAATTTAAATTTACTCATAATTCCTCTATGCCCTATGGGCGGTTAGTTGCACTCAAGATACATACCCATTTGATATATCATTGATTAGCTTTGAGTCATCAGGGCTGCTACTAATACCAAGTGTTACCGATTTGCCGTAGCATTTGCCAGACATATTTATAAAACCAGCCGAGCTAACCTTAGTATAGTTATACCCTTCAAACATTAGCAAATGTCTAAATCTGTCTGAGACCTTACTGTGATCTAACGCGTCTGGAAATATGAACGGAATTAACACGCCCGCGCCTCCATCCTCTTCACTAGCCTCTACGATTACATATTTCATCATTACTTCACCTTTTTTAGAATTGCCCGTTTGGGCCTTAAGTTATTAACGCTGATTGTCTCGCCCTCAATCTTGACTAGATCAGTGTCGTTATTGATGCGCACAGGGTAGACGCCATCCGGTATTTCGTCGCCATCTTTAAAGCCGAGTTCGGTTCTAAGCTGATTTAAAACCTCTTCTAAATATTTAATGTTCATGGCTTCACCTTATCTAGTGAGTCGATGAAGCCGATTAAATCCGATTTAATTGATGCTGTTAGTTCTATCGGTATAGAATCATATTTCTTATAATAATCACTGGGTCTTAATTTCTCTACTCGCTCTCGAATATCCTGAACATGCCCAACCCGCTCAAGCGCTTCTATTGCCTCGGACAAGGCTTTCTTTTGCTCCAACCTATGCTTTATCAGCTTGCTTGATTTGTCGGCACCATTGCCAAGCCAGTGCTTTATATTCCCATCTAAGCTTTCAAGCTCGCGTTTTAGTACATCGATACTACTCATTTCACACCCCTATTCGTTTGTTCGATAGCCGTTATGAGTATCGAGTTTAGACATATCTTTGACCAAATAATCGGCTATTTCTTTAGCTAGTATTTGCGCGGCATCTTCGCGGCATTTAATAGTAGATTTATACTCCACGCAATCATCGCTAATTTCATCACCATGCAATGATAACTCTGGAATATCAGTGGTTTTCATAGGCGAAAAGCTTCGCGTCATTAGTTCAGGAATATTTAGGCATGCGCCGCCTTGATAGTGCTGTCCCTTGATATCAATTTTAATTGTCATCTCCATAATTATTTACTCTTAAGTTTTCGTTTAGTTTTCACTTTCTAATTTACGCCGAGCGCGTTGTCTTGCAATACGCTCTTTGCCTCTATACTTGCGCTTGTCCTTCTCTGGTGGCTTATTCTTGCGATGCTTAGCCACGGCCTCCCTAATGTACTTGCGTCGAGCCTCGGCTTCTTCAGGCGTACACTGGCTTATTGGTTTACGTGGACTCATAGATCAAACTTGATAGTGTTTATTAAAAATGGTTCGGTCTAATATTTTGCCGCCATAATTTGCTCATCGCTAGCACCATCACGCATGTTTTTGCCAAATTCGGTTATTGCCTCGTTTATAAATTTATTGACCTCTTGTCTTCTCTGTCTGCTTGAGACGATTTAGCTTTACATAAAACCTCATCACACAATCGAGCGAAGTCAGCTAGAGAAAAGTTTTTTAAATGCGAAAAATTTTTCTCTATGTCTGATATTTCGCTGATTGCCTTCGCTGCCAAATCACCATCTAGTGGTGTAAATTTGTGCCAGTTGTATTCTATATATTTAAACATTTCGGTATCTCTAGTTGTTTGTTTCAATGAAGCCATTATGAACCATATGTGTAGCCCTGTAAACCCCTAATTTAGATTTAACTCTCATCAACCACAACTCGGTAAAACGGATACTCGCAATCTGGACAATAGCCCGTCTCTATGAAGTCCCGTTGATCTGGCGTTAGATCAAGCTCAGCTGGTATCGTTGCGCCGTAGTGCCTAATAGCTTCAATGTCGTACTTGCTTAGCGAGAATGTGAACTCACGACCGCAGCCCTTGCAATTGAATACGTTGGTCTGCGGCGTGTCGTAGTTACTTCATGTCAATCTTTTCGGCCTTTTCTAGTAGAATTAATTCATAACGAAAATAATAATTAACCTTTTCACTTACTCTTACTTTTAATCCCGCAACTATAGGGTTTTCATTAAATACATTTATTACCTCACCTTCTAAAACGCAGCCCTCACCATCTGGCGTATAAACCGTATCGCCTATGCCTAAATCAGAATAGGTGCGTAGGTTGTATTCTATGCTGCGAAAATCCTTACTATTTAGGAGTTTAAGAAGTCTTGATTTATACGATGACGGAGTTATTATCTCTCTTGAATTTATCATTCTAATATATACCGATGAGCAACTGCCATCACTCAGCGCCGTTTTAATTCTATCTATTTTATTCATAACTCCAACCCTCGGCAGGGCCGATTACTTTGATATGCTCAGCATTAGATAGCTGGCTACCAACCTCTGATTTTCCATCTATAAAGAATTGATCATTTTTAGTAACACCATACTGCACGTATCGCTCACCTTCAAATGATACGTACATAGCCGCGCACGCTAAGCCGTTTGGAATTATAACGTTTCTATTTACATTGCTTATCCAGTAAGCAGGGTGCTGGTATATGCGGCAACTATCAAAAGCGTGATCACTATCAGTCTCAGCGTAGAGAAATAAATCATCAGTCTCAGCGCAGAGAAAGAAATCAGCAATTTTATGTATGCCGCAAAGAAAGCCAACCGTTTTAAATGGCTTGGAAACCAGCGACTTGTTATCCTCAAACTGCATAAGCACTTGAGATCCGACTAGCGGCGTTAGGTCTATTTTATTCATAATTATTCTCTATCAACCTGTGTTTAAACTGTCATTGAAAGCAGCAAATAGAAACCACTTACCCTTCTTCGTTATCTTATGCTTTTCTGATATCAAGCCAAGATCCAGCATAATTCCAGTTAATGTGCTGCCTGAATGGTAGCCGCATACGTTTTTTAGTAAGCCTTGCTCTAAAAGGTCTCGCGGCTTTCTTTCGCCGAAGTTTGTGAAAATGAACTCGTCTTCTATTTCTTCGTCGCTAATATTTGTTTCAATTGCCATAATAATTCCTATTTTCTATCAACCCTCGCCGCCACCTCCGGCAAGTATGTTTAGACGCGCTACCCTGGTGGACGTATTGCCTTGGGGCTTAGTAACTAATGCGTGAATGTCGAATCGATTTAGAAGCCAGCGCAGTTACCGCGATCTTTGCGGCTTCTTTGCTGAGGCCAGCTTTTACAAAGTCGTCTAAAGCCTCGTTGTTGATTTTCTTTAAATGCTCTTTGTTGGCTTCACGATCAATCTGATCTTGCTTCTCTTGATCAAGTTTTTGCTGATATTGTATGAGCTTATTTTCGGCTTCGCGCTCAAACTGTAGTCTAGCGTTTTCTGTTGCCTCAGCTTTTAAGTTTTCCTCATACTTAAGCCTGTCTTGCTCGCGCTGCAATGATTCTGATTCAAACTTATCATCGAGCAATAGTGCAAATTCATGATCTTGTGCAATTTGCTGTCTTAACTCGATAGCATCACGCGCGGCTTTTTCTTTGGCTAAGATATCGGCACGTTTAGCCGCATACTCATCGATCAATAAAGTAAATGGCTCGTTAGCCTTTTCTAATCGAGATTTAATAGCTAATGCTTCAGCTTCGACCTTCTGCTTGTACTCTTTTGATTTGTCGATTCTGGCCCTATCAAGCTTTTTAAGCATAGAGCTTATCTCGGATGCCATACCCTTTACATACTTACGCTCGGGTGCGTTATCCATTTCAACATAGAGACCTTCGTATTTCTTGCCGTTGGCTTCTATTTCTTGTAACGCTGACTCGGTTGTTACTTCTTCAAAAATAATAATACTCATTGTGCTTTCTCCATTCCTTGTCCAGTGGGATCAAACTCACCCATATCATTTTCACCGGCAGGACTATTCTTTTCTTCTTCTGATTGATTGAAGAAATCAAGCTTTTTGTCCTTGGCTATAATAATCTTGTTTAGATAATCATCACCGTGAGGCTTCATCGCTTGGTATGCAGCTCTTGCAATGTCAAGTAGTGCCGCTTCACTAGATGCCGACTTGATATCGTCTAAGTGCGTTTTCATAAGCTCATCAACGCTCTGGCCATCGTTTAACCATGCCAGTATTTTAGCCCCTGTTGATTCGTCAATAACATGAGCGTCTTGCCCCATGAACAAGCCTGTACGGTCTTTTATAGCGTTGGCGTAGTGACCATCATGCATAAGGTCTAGTGCTAAAGTAAACTCATATTCAAAGTTATCGCGCTGTACTAGCTTGGTGCCAAGGCGCATTATTCGCTTACCCTCTTGAGCAGTTTCGGTCTTGCTTCTAGCTGTGCAAATGATATGGGCTTTACTTAGGACGATTGCATTAATAAATTTTTGATGCTCTTTATTAGTGTCACTCCAAGCCGACCAAGTATTGCCTTTAAACTTGTTCCTAGCTGTCATTTCGTTCATTTCAAGACACCCTCCAGACCCCTCCCACTCATGGGTGGCTGAGTCAAGAACGATAGTCTTGTATCCGGCATCCTCAGCGCCCTTGATTGCATCCACAAAGCGTTGGGGCGTGAAAGGTGGCTCAAGGTTAAGAACATCGAAATCAAACTCTTTGGCGTACAGTGAGGCGCTGCCGTTTTCAGTGTCGATAAATGCTATACGGCTATCACCCTTGATTGCCTCGGCTATCTTCAGACTTCCGTATGTCTTGCCCGACCCACTCGGGCCTGATACGCATAACCTAAGTTTAGATTGTTGTCTTGTTGCTTTCTGAAACATCTTTTTCACCTTCTCTTTTGTTAAGTTCTAGCCGCTGATTGGCTTCGTCTTGTTCCTGCTGACCCCATGATTGGGAGTCGTAATTATCTTGATCGTTCATAATATTCTCGTGTTAATACCCGCTTAGCCGTTGTCGCTGAACAATAAAATAAAATAAGCGTAGTTAAGTTAAATTAAGTGGCTAAGCGGGGTTATTTGTTAATTTCTACCTATACCCGATTGATGCAATGATAAGCGCCGTAACAATCAGAGCTATTGTTATGTAGCCTCGATACTTCGAGCAAAACGCTTTAACGCTTAGCCAGACCTTTCGTCGCTTAGTCACCTTGTTTCGCTCTTTGGCGCGCTGGTCTTCGAATGGGTCGTAAATCATTTCATTTCTCCTATATACCGTGTGTGTGTTTAACTTCTTTGCCTAGCTTCTCAAACATGACCGTTGATGTGCGCAATTGAGCTATAGCAAAACGATCATCACCTATGGCCTCACTGATAATAAGCGAGGCCATATCATCAACAATCTTGCGATCAATTCCCGCTAAGTGATGCGTAACAAAGTCTAGCGTGTCATCATACTTTGATAAACAGTGCTTGATAGCGTACTCGTTAGCGGCCTTAAGCTCTTTGTCGCTCATGTCTGGCTCTTGCCAGTTTTCCTCGCTCATATTAACCTACCGCCTGATCTTCACTTGTGATATCAGAATATCAACTAATTGTGATAACTCCTTAAGCATTACTTGAGTCGCTTGGTCTAGTTTCTCAAGCTGATCAACTCTGATTTTCAGCAAATCAATTTCGTCTTTTTCAGTCATATCATTCTCTCATCTCGTTATTAAAATCTATTAAAAGTGGTGCGGGAGGCTGGACTCGAACCAACACTCTCTGTAAAGAACCGCTTTCGTCACGACCGATCATTGTTACAGCAAAATCGTCGCCATTAGGCTACTTGCAGCGCGTCTACCAATTCCGCCACTCCCGCATTACTTTTAATAAATCTTTGTTAAATCCGCTACCCATTGGGATGTTTCGGGTTAGGGTAGCGAACGGGTTAAATTGTGTTACTTCGTTTAATGTATAGCCTTTACTCGTGCTAGGTTTCTCTAGCGGTCGGCTGAAAATGCGTACCTCGCTTTGTTGTTAATTAGTTTAGTTACTTTTATTGCAGTCGTGATCTTCGTTACTGAATAAATGCGCATCGTTAAAAAAACCGGTACCGTCTTCGTCATCTTCTCTGCGAGTCTGTCGGTTTATAAAATCAGAATATCTTCCCGTTCTTTTTTCTTGCGCCTTTGCTTTGCATGACTTCGAGTAAAACTTACCCCATCCGCGCTTAATATCGGCGGTGCGTACCATCTTCTTTTTACCACATCCGCATTTACAGGTTATTTCTTTCATTGATGGCATTTATTCACCCTCACTGTTAATAAAATTGTTTAAAGAACGGACTAGCCAACCCTTGATGTTTAGCCCTCGAATCTAATCGACCCATCAAACTAACCCGCTCTTTGAAAAACTCTAAAGTTTGCCCCACTTACGGCGGGGGCGGTGCCGGTTAATTATTCTTCAAATCCTAGAATCTCATCGGAGTTTCCACTGAAATATATAGATCCAGAATCAGAATCAATTGGATCTCCATCGACCTTAAATAGAGTTTTTGCGGAAAGATCCGCGGACAACCTCGAAACCATTAATCTAGCCCCCAACTCTGAGTGCCCTCCAATTCTTTGGCATATAGTCCATATTGCATTCACCTCCGCTTGTGACTCCAGCGTTATTGTTACTGGACTAAATATTTTTTCTTGCGTGACTTTCATTTCGTTTCTCGCGGTTTAATTAGTTTTAGTTGCTTTCAGCGCATCAATTTGGCGCTGAGTTCGTCTGGCCAGCTCGTGAAACTCAGCGGCGTTAGCCTTTTCTAGCTTCGATTTCAGTGTCCTTAGCTCTATGTCGTATTCTGTTGTCATTTTATTTTACCCCACATTAGGTCAGATCGTTCGTGATGGTCGCTAACTTCTTGTTGGTGTAACCCGCCTTGAATCTCTTTTAGCTTGTCGTTAGCTTCAAGTAATTCTGTATAAACATACTTGCAGCCTCGAATCATGTCGTTAAAATGATTGTAAGTTGGAGAGTCTTGGTTAAGGTCTTCGCCATCGAATGATTGTTCGTTTACTTGCCTTACGCCAAACGCGCATACTTTAATCTCGGCTTGGTTACTATTGCCAAAAGGGTTAATTAAGAATAGCGTGTCATTTGGCTTGACTTTCTTAAGCTGCTCTATGGTTGTTAGTTGCATTTCGTTTCTCGGTGTTGGTTGACTTGATGAATACATAGTTACATACATAGAAAACCAAGTCAACATTATATTTAGACTTATTTAATATTGACATATCATATATAGAAAGGCATTATCTACGAATGACTAAATTTAAACATCACTGGATAACGCTTACACCAGATAAAAAACGTAAGCTAGTAGAGGCAACCGGCATACCGAATACTTACATGAGCAGTATCGCTTACGGTCGCGTAAACCCAACACTATCAACGATGGCAAAGATTGTTGATGCTGATAGTAAAGTAAAATTTACATGGTTCGTTGAACCAGATCCCGATTAATTCTCCTCCCTTAACAGGGTATTATCCCCCGCGATAACTCAACGGGGCATTTTTTTTAACAAACACGAGGAAACAATGGAATACTCAAAAGCAGCACGTTTGCTGGCTAAGTATATTCGTGAGAACGAATTGTGCGACGAAGAAGCTGGACTAAGAATAACCGCATTTTGTGACGAGATTGGGCAAGGTGAAACTCCTAGAATGGCGCTAGCCGTAGCTCGGCAGATTGATGTTCTGATAGACCAAGAATTGAAAACAACGGAGTAAATGAAATGAAGAAAATAGATGTAAGTGTATTGCCTGACAATTTCTTAGTTGAGCTAATGCATCCAGAAAACGAAGCTATCGATATTATTAAAAAGTTCAAGCATGAGGCTGGTGATTACTTAGATGGTGGATGGCTCATGCGTCCGTGCTTAGGTATCGACCACTTCAACGACGGTTCAATGGTTCTGCCTGATGGCCTGGTTGTTGAAACAATGGAATATCATTGTGATGAACCTGATCTGGCCATTATTGCCGATGGCAAAGTTTGCTTCTTATCACTAAGGAATGAAATTCAGGGCTGGCACGCATACGACATGAGTGAGCTATCGGATATGTGCGCAGTAAAAATACTAGGCGTTACAGCAGAGTACGGCGCACAACTTGGAATGGGAGTAATCGAGCTGTAATAACCCCATCTAACCTAACAACGGAGTAAATGAAATGAAGAAAATAGATTTAAGTGTATTGCCTGATGGGTTTCTGATTGAGCATTCACTTTTTGGTAATTCATTCGAAAAAACCGAATTATACAGATTGGATAAATCAATTATAAAGGAGCGTAATGGCTGGGATTATCGCCCATCTTTAGATATTTGGCACTTCAACAGCGGCTCAATGGTTCTGCCTGATGGCTTGGTTGTTGAGTGCGAGACAAGAGACGGAGAAAAATTTAAAGGAAGTGTTCTAAGCAATCAAATACTAACTAAAGGCGCTGGAAATGTTGATGATCGGTTCGAGTTGGATCATTACGAGGGGAGTTATAGCTTTTCTGGTGGTGACATAATCGCCATAAAAATGATAGGCGCTACAGCAGAGTACGGCGCTCAACTTGGGATGGAAGTAATAGAGCTGTGATAACCCCACCTAACCTAACAACGGAGCAATAACAATGCTAAAAGGAAGCGCACACGAGGTAAACATACCTAGCGCATACGACTCTTTCCCAGATTCGTTTCTACTAAATTCTAGGGACGTTTGCCAAATAATGGGGTACGCGAGCCAATCAATTGTCTCTAAATGTTCAATTGATGGGCATATCCCGCCGCGCACATGCATGAACAGCTTAAAGTGTAAAAATGGCGTTAGGCGAGTCATGTTTAGACTGGGTGACTTCAGGAAGCTAAAAGAATACCGAGACCTTGGCTTAACTTATAAAGAGGGGCTAGAGCAAGATGAGTCCCCATACACAACGGAGTAAATGAAATGAATCTAAAAGAACAATTAAAAGAACAGGCGTCAATGCATCCGTTAGATATTGATACTGAAATGTTTAATAAGGCTGTAATTAGAATTGAGGTTCTTGAAAGCGCATTAATACAAGTAACTGAGGCTAACCAATATTGGTCAGTGCCTATGACTCTGCGGTCTACTGCGGCTATTAAAAATATAATCTCAAGCGTCGAACGGAGTAAATGAAATGAGCGAATATATAACAGTGGTTTTCAAATGCGGCAAAAACTCTCAGACTAGGATTGAGTTAATGAATGCGTTTAGAGATGATGATCCGTCCTTTGGTGATGTAGAAATAACAGCGATATCTCTGGATGATGAAATTAGTAGGGTCGAGCAGTACGAAGAGGCAGTTTCTAATATAAAAAAGAACGCGTCTTGGATTCAGCGATAACCAATATACAATTAATGAAGGAGAGTAGTTTATGAAATATTTATGGCTTACGTTGCCGGTGGCTATGCTGTGGATTGGCGCATGGGTTGCCGAGTTTGTTCTGGTCGAAAATTGGGTTGATTTATGGTACTCATTGCCACTATTAATTACCGCCATATGCATATATGGGCTATCGATTAGCTTTGCTTTGCATATGTCTAAAATAAAACATTAATGATTAACCAAAAAGAGCTAAAAGCATTTGAGCAAAGGGCTAACGAAAATATGAAGGTTACAAAATGAATGAAAAGCAAGTAAGAAAAATGAACACTTTGATGTACTTTTTAATAAAGAATGCGGCTAGAGATAGCTATCAAGAATTTCTTGACGGTTTAGAAATTAGCGATGAAGACTACGCGGAAATAAAAAAAGAGTGGGCTAAAATCGGTATAACTGAGACCTACATTTAAGGGCTAACGGTATAGAGGATTAAATAATGGACAACTCAAACAGCATTAGAAATAAAGTTCTAGTCACGATGTACCTAGAAGAAGATTGCAAGCAGGAAGATGATGAGGTCTCGATAAGCTGGACTCCGATTAACTTCGCAATTTACAGCGAGCTATTTACAGACTTGATTCAAGAGGCCGTTAATGACTGGCTCAATGTTAGCAAGCTGGATAAAAATAAGCGATACGAAGTCATATTCGCGCACGTAATCGAGCACGATCAAGGCGCGGTGCACACTGAGCATTTCGATCCGATATTTGTCGAATCACAATTGCAATAAGCACTTGATCAAAACGAATTAATTAATTACAATAACACCGCGGATACCCTTAGCGGGGGAAAGTATAGACATGCTAGCTATATTTCCGCTTCATTTCACTAGCACAACTTTTATAGCAGAGAGTTTATATGGCAAATTCCCCAAATAAAACCGACAAAAAATCCATAATTGGCAGAATGGTTCGCATTAATTTGTGGACTGATGACAAATTTCCTTTCATGTCAGACGATGCTCAATCGGTCTGGTTTCACGTTTACACCAACCCGTTAACGAATGGATTAGGTTTATATCATGCCACTTTAGAGGGGCTTGCAGGCGCTCGGAGATGGAGCTTGGAACGTTACCGCAAAGGTTTCCTTGAATGTTTAGACAATGGTCTCTTTGTTTATGATGAAACGTTTCAGGTTGTCTACTTCCCAAGGTTCCTAAAGCACAATAAACCGAGCAATCCTAACGTACTAAAAAACCTTATTTTGTGCTGGGATTACATACCAAACTCTATTTTTAAAACTGACCTTAAAGCTAGCATCTGTGCGCTTGGAGCCTCATATAAGGCTATCATGAAGGACTGCGCTGTAACGTTACCCCAAACGTTACCCCAAACCACCCCCGAAACAGGTAGTGGTAGTGGTAGTGGTACAGGTAGTGATAAGAACTACGCCATTACCAAGGAAATAATTAGTAAGTATATACCTGAAGTAACCAATACTTGCACATTCCACGGGGAGGAATTCTGATGAAACTAAGACCATATCAAAGCGACCTAATCGAAAAAGCAAGACAATCACTTGGAAATGGTTTTCGTTCGCCGCTCGTTGTTTCAAGTACCGGATCAGGAAAAACGTTTACATGTGCAAAATTAATTGAATCAGCAGTTAGCAAGGGTAAGCGAGTTTTGTTTATCGCTCCACGCCGACAGCTCGTAGATCAAACAGCGAAAGTATTTATCGGCATCGGTTTAGCAACTGGCGTGATCATGGCTGGCCGACGATACCAGCTCCACAAGCAAGTTCAGGTTGCGAGCTTCGACACGCTTGTTGCTCGATACATTCGCAAAGATAACGAATTGCCCGAAGCAGACGTTGTTATATTGGACGAAGCCCACTTATCCACATCATCACAACGGTTAAAGCTTTTAGAGCGGTACAGGGGCGCTGGGGCGGTTGTAATGGGTCTTACAGCCACACCCTGTAGGGGTAATGGCTCTGGATTGCCGTTTTACGACGATATTGTCCAATCTTGGGATATGCGCCAGATGATCGAGGGCGGTTACTTGGCGCCGATTAGATACTTCTCACCGACCAAGCCAGATTTAGAACGCGTGAAGGTAACGGCAGGCGAGTACAACCAGAAGCAACTTGCAGGCGTGATGAATCGAGCAGAGATAATCGGCGATATTGTTTCTAACTGGAAAACGCTGGCAAACGACAAGCCAACACTAATTTCATGCGTTGATATTAAACACTCGATTGCGGTATGTGATGAGTTTAATTCTCACGGCATCGCGGCTGAACACATGGACTGCAATACTGACGAAGACGATAGACAAGCGATTATTGCTCGAGTCGAGTCTGGACAGACAAAGGTTTTATGCAACGTTTTCTTGCTTAGTTACGGCGTTGATATTCCTTGTCTCGAGGTTTGTGTGATTGCGCGGCCAACTAAATCGGTTGTTTTATACATGCAGGTTGTGGGGCGTGTGCTGCGCTTAGCTGAGGGCAAAGATTACGCTACTGTGATTGATCACTCGGGTGTAATTGCTGAACATGGCAGGGCTGAGGACATTACCGAGTGGAGTTTGGGCGAAGGCACAGTGCAGGAACGACAAGAGCGCCAGGCGGGAGAAGAGAAAAAACCAATGGAAATTGAGTGTACAGCTTGCCATACAATATTTTCTAACTCTCGCGCTTGCCCTAATTGCGGTCACCAACTGATACCGGCAGGCGATCCGATACCGTGTCACGAGGCTGTTTTAGTTGAGCTTGACGACTCTGATAAGGATCAACGAAAGTGGAACAAGAGCGCCGCAAAGGAGCTTAAGCAGCAGTTCTTGGGCGAATTAATCTCTTATGCTGATTCAATGGGATATAAAAAGGGATGGGTGGCGCATCAGTATCGAGAAAGGTCTGGAGTTTGGCCGAACGCGATCAAGGCCGAGCCGCTGCCACCAACTGAGCTAGTTAAAAACTGGATAAAGCACCAAGCAATCAAGCGAAGCAGAGGTTATCAAGCATGAAAACATCGGAAGCAGCAAAGGGCAAGTGGCTATCAATTCTGACTATGATGGGAATTGACGAGTATTTTTTAGATGGAAAGCATCACGCTTGCCCCAATTGTGGCGGCAAGGATCGATTTAGGTTTGATGACAAAAATGGCAACGGTGATTATTTTTGTTCTGGGTGCAACGCCGGTAATGGCTTTGATTTACTTCAAAAAATTAACGGTTGGGACTTTAAAACAACAGCAAAAAGGGTGGACGAACTAGTGGGACAAGCAATAGAAGTTAAACCAAGGCCAAAGCGCACTTTGAATCAAATTAGATCAACTTTGAACAATATACGTAAACGATTGAGCCCCATTAGCCAGTCAAAAAGCGCGTGTGATTATTTCTTCTCACGTGGGATAAGTGAGGACACTTTGAAAGCGCTTGTACCTGAAATCGGCGTTGTAATTGGAATGGAGTATTGGCAGGCCGGAAAAATAGAACACCGATTTGATACCATCGCTTGCAGAATGAAAAAACTAGGCAAGCCAATCAGCTACCACCTGACTTATACCAAAGACGGAAAGAAAGCGCCGGTAAAAATTCAGAGAAAAGTCATGACGCCGACCGAGAATAAAAACGGCAGTGTCGTACAGCTATTTGATCATTCGCACGAGTTGGGTATCGCTGAGGGCATAGAGACTGCTATGTCAGCTTATCAAGGCTTTGGAATACCAACGTGGGCGGCTCTTGACTGCAATAGCATGAAAGAGTTTGTAGTACCTCAAGGCGTTACTAAACTGTATATTTTTGGCGACAATGACGAAAACCAATCCGGCCAAATTGCGGCTCAGACACTTAAAGAAAAAGCAGAGTTTGCAGGTATTGAGGTCGTCGTGAATATTCCTTCATTGGTAGGGGAAGATTGGAACGATGTATTGATGGCCGACCAAAAACAAGCCAAAGATCACGTAAGCGATCATTTAAACAAACCAACTAACACCAACTAAGAGAACACTATGATTAAAACAGATGAATTAAAGACGGCAGCGTTAAAGCATTGTGTTGACATATCGCGCTATTACAATGAAGACGAAGTTAACAAGTTTGCGCCTAGCTCGGTTGTTGCCGCTTGGTATGTCGGGAGCGAATTCATGAAAACTGAGAGGAAAAGAGATCGAGATAAGCTGAAGGACTTCGTTCTATAAAACCAACACAACCCAATAGGTGAGACACATGAGCAATAAACACGATTACCTTAATTTTATGAGAAACGCAGCACCCATAATGAGGGGGCGTAAGCCAAAAATGACAAAAGAAATAGTTAGGCAGATTGATAACGGAATGCCAGCAATTCGCGACGGCAGAACTGAATATTTAAAAAAATGGTGCAACCATCTTGGAGTTAAGCCAGTTGCATTTTATGCTGCCAGACGACGATTATTTACGGGAGTAAGATAGTTGCATTTATCTAATATTTAAAGTATTATTGATCCACAACAACTAACCGACTAGGCGGAACTTAGAATATGAATTACGAACAATTTATACAATCCAAAAAACACTCATCACTAGATTACGGATTCGATCCGTTAAGCATAACAAGCCATGCATTTGACTTTCAAGTCGAAGCAATAACTAGAACTTTAAAAAAGGGTAGGTGTGGTTTTTTTCTTGATACTGGACTCGGTAAAACGCTGATAGCAGTATCAATAGCTGATAACGTAGCTAGAAAAACAAACAAGAAAGTTTTAATACTAACGCCTATCGCTGTAGCACATCAATTCATTAAAGAAGCATCAGACAGGGATATAACAGACGATATAGAACACTGCAAAGATGGTCTACACACTAAAAATATAGTCATATCAAACTACGAGCGATTGCATTATTTTGAACCTGATGATTTTGAGTGCGTAATACTTGACGAATCGAGCATTTTAAAGAATTTTAACGGTGAGATAAAATCTCAGATAATGGCTTTCATCAAAAGGGTTCCCTATCGATTTCTATCAACCGCTACACCTAGCCCTAATGATTTTATAGAGCTTGGCAATAGCTCAGAAGCATTGGGGTACATGGGATACATGGACATGCTTGGTAAGTTCTTCAAGTCAAACGCTAACTCTGTTGATTCGAATAATCGCAATGTAGGCGAAAAGTTTTATCTTAAGCCTCACGCTGAAAATGCATTTTTCGATTTTGTAAACACGTGGTCAATAATGGCAAGAAAGCCGAGCGACCTAGGCAATTTTTTAGATGATAGATATGTGCTGCCTGATTTAATAAAAAACACGCATACCGTAAAAAATCAATCTATGACAGATATTGACGGTCAGATACAGCTATTCACACCAATAGCCAAAAACTTTTCAGAAGTCAGATTTGAGCAAAAGCAAACGATAAACCAGAGATGTGAGAAAGCTATTGAATTAGCACAAGATAAAACTAGCGTTTATTGGTGCAATCTAAATGAAGAGAGCGCGCTTATAAAAAGTCTTGACCCTGATTGTGTTGAGATCATAGGATCAATGAGTCTTGATAAAAAAGAGGAAGTTTTAATTGCTTTTCAGAATCAAGAAATAGAGCGAATAGTCACTAAGGCCAGAATGACCGGAATGGGTTTAAATTGGCAGCACTGCAACCACACGGTATTTTTCCCAACATGGTCATACGAGCAATATTATCAAGCTATACGCCGATTTTGGCGTTTTGGTCAGACTGATAACGTAGTTTGTGATTTGGTCGTTTCTGATGGTCAGTCTAGAGTAATTCAGGCGCTCGATAAAAAGGCCAAAAAAGCCGATGAGCTTTACACAAATTTGGTTAACGCTGTAAAAGGCGCTTATGAAGAAAAACAAAATAATTATAATGCTGGAACTATGCCGAGGTTTATCTAATGAAAGTTAAAAACGAAATACACGCAGAAAACTATTCTATCTACAATGCCGATTGCATGCAGGTTTTAGCGGAAATGCCTGACTCGAGCATAGATTTGTCGGTTTATTCGCCGCCGTTCGCTGGATTGTATCAATATTCCAGCGACCCGAAAGATATGAGTAATTGCGAAACAAAAGAGCAGTTTCTAGAAAATTACGAGTACTTAGTCGAGCAGATGGCTAGAGTCACAAAGTCAGGTCGTATAAACGCTGTTCACTGCACAGACGTTTTCGACAATACTTGCCGACTATGGGATTTTCCGCACGAAGTTATTAGAATTCATACTAAGCATGGGTTTGAGTACAGAAACAGGATAACAATATGGAAAGAGCCGCTAAAGGTTCGGATGAGAACAATGGTTCAAAGTCTAATGCATAAATTCATAGTCGAGGATTCGACAAAGTGTTTTACTGCTATGCCCGATTACGTTTTGATCTTTACCAAAAAAGGCGATAACGAAGTTCCGGTAACCCACTCGCATGGACTCAAGCGATACTATGGCGCTACTCCGATTTTACCCAACATTTTAACGGCATTTAATAACGCTAACGGCACGACTTTTGACGAGGATCAATTGTGGGAATATTTAAAAGAAAATTTTAAAGATAGCACCGACCCTAAATCCAATAAGCTGAGCCATTATATTTGGCAGCGTTTCGCGTCATCGGTATGGGATGATATTAGAATAGATAACGTTTTGCCGTTTAGAGACTCCAGAGAAGAAGATGACGAGAAGCACGTACACCCGTTGCAGCTTGATGTTATAGATCGAATTGTGGAATTGTACTCGAACCCAGGAGAAGTAGTTTGCACGCCTTACATGGGGGTAGGCTCTGAGGTTTTCAGCCCGGTATCTCTAGGTAGAAAGGCGATAGGCATAGAGTTAAAGGAAAGCTATTTCAAGCAATCGTCAATATCTGTGCCGCTGGCAGAAAAAAGATTTAAAGACGAAAGTTTTCAGGAGTCGTTATTTTGAATGAAAAACAAAAAAAAAGCGTGATAGTTATCGAGATTGATCGAAAAGAGAAGGCTAAATGGGTTCGAGCTGCTAGCGATCATCGTTTGAAGTTGATAACGTTTATACGAGCAAAGGTAAATGGCGAGCTGTAGTTTAAATTTGATAATAGACCATCTCGTTAATGTGCACGAGATGGTTTAATTGATATTTAGGTGTTGACAGGGGTAACAAATAGATATAGTATTACCTTATTGAAACGAACAGCACCGAGAACGAAATGAAATTCAATGAAATAAAAGAAAGCCTAAACATAAGCGAAGATAGTGTAATAAATATTCGCAGCAAGCCATTAAATCGAGGCGTGATTCGTGTTGATTATTTTAAAGTTGGTCGAACATTTTACATCAATGATTGTAGTGATAATAGTTCAGGATTGCATAGAGTCATTGGCGAGCGTTCAAAAAAGTTGGTGTTGAATTCCATAGAGAAAGCAGCCTAAAATAATGCCGCCACGTAAACCAATAAGCTTTCTAACCCCAGTAGAGGCGAAAGCTCGCAGAGACAAAGACAGGCTTGCTAAGGCGTTATATCGAGCAGACAGACCGCCCGAGAAGGACAATCGCGGATATCGCAAGCGACCAGATAAGGCCGCTTACATGGCTAAACGAAGGGCTAAAATTAAAGAGGATAGTGATGATTAAAAAAATACGTTGCACCGGCTGCGGTCGAGATTGCGGCGAGATCCGCGAAGCATCGCTTCTGAAGGGCTTGAAGTTTATTTGCAATCCTTGCAATTTAAAACTTGATCGAGGTGGAGTGTCTGATAGTCAGATAGATTCTTTTTATAAACTTCATGAAAAAATATTTAATCGAAACTACTAAAGGGTGAATTATGAAAGTTAAATTTTTTTGCAATAGTGGAGCTGATGCATCATCAACTAGATATGAGGTTTTAGATACTGTAATCGACCTTGGTTTTGATGAGGGCGAGTGGGAGAA